>Ga0067045_1027574_pt1 | contig 87276 bp, 83 predicted proteins | sample TerdegcTABiofilm_FD_59184 | JGI IMG/M metagenome (GOLD analysis project Ga0067045, IMG submission 59184) | Combined Assembly of (Gp0054472, Gp0054536) Wastewater bioreactor microbial communities from Singapore -Terephthalate degrading...
TTTCAGTCAGTTGACTTAACAAGGACCCCGTCACCCCGGCGAAAGCCGGGGTCCATAAGATATTGGAAAGACTGGATTCCGGCTTTCGCCGGAATGACGAACAATTGGCCGTTCCACTTCTGACGTAACGCCTATGGGTATTGGGAGCATGGGCGTTAACTTCGTGGATGGCATCACGTGATTTCAGTCAGTTGACTTAACAAGGACCCCGTCACCCCGGCGAAAGCCGGGGTCCATAAGATATTGGAAAGACTGGATTCCGGCTTTCGCCGGAATGACAACAATTGGGCCGTTCCACTTCTGACGTAACGCCTATGCCCGTCAACGGGGAGGGTTGGGGTGGGGTCTCCCGATTCGGCACCGAACCGACGAAAGGTGGTACTCAGTCCTCCGTGCCGTGCAGTCGCAAACCCAGCAAGTGGCGCCGAAGCAAATCGAGCGCTTGCATTGCGGCCAATGTTCGCACCCATTCCCTGGTTCCCGGCAGGAGGAATCCTCTGGTCAGCGTGGCTTCCGGCGATGCCAGTCCCACATAGAAGGTTCCGACAGGTTTTTCGGGAGAGCCCCCCTCCGGTCCAGCTATGCCTGTCACAGAAATTCCGATATCCGCCTGTCCTGCACGCTTCGCACCTACGGCCATCTCCAAAGCGCATTGATGGGAAACCGCCCCATAGCGTGAGAGAGTTTCCCTGGATACACCGAGCAGGCCCGACTTCATGTCGTTCGAGTAGCTCACCACAGATCCGAGGAATGACCGTGAGGCACCGGGAACGCGCGTGAGCATCTCTCCTATCATGCCTCCGGTAATGGATTCAGCGAGGGCCATGGTGAGCCCCCGCTGTTGCACGAGTCCAGTCACCACAAATTCCATAGATTGGCCGTCATACGAGATGATGTTCTCCCGGATACGCTCATCGAGAATTCGGCGCCTGGATTCGAGGATTGCCTCAGCCTCCCCCTCGGTTGCCCCCTTTGCGTCCATGCGAAGACGGATAATGGGGAAGCGAGGCAGAAAGGCGAGATGGTAGTTCTCCTCATCAATGGCAATGTCCGACAGAATTTCGCCGAGCTTGGATTCTGAAAGGCCGTATACCGTAAACGTTTGGGTCTTGAAGACCTGTCGGGGGGTCCCGAACCGCTTCTGTATTGCTGGGATACCCTGTTCACGCAGCATTTTCACCAGTTCTCGCGGAATTCCCGGAAAAAACAGTGCGATGCGTCCATCTTTCTCGATGAGAAATCCGGGTGCAGTGCCGTAATCGTTGGACAGTGGCTGCGATCCGGCAGGAAACATCGCTTGCTTCCTGTTGCTGACTGACATGGGCCGGCCCCACTGCCGAAACCGCTGCTCGATTCTGGCCAATTGGGCTTCGTCAAGTTGCAGCTTGGTTCCCAAGAGCCTTGCCGCTGCCTCGGAGGTCTTGTCGTCTTCCGTTGGCCCCAGGCCGCCAGAAACCACTGTGATGTGAGCCATGCTCATGGCATAGGCCAGAGTGTCAGCGATGAGTGCCACATCGTCACCGACAGAGGACATTCCTTTGGTGCCAATGCCCACAGACCTCAGCTCACGGGAAATGGTCTCCCGGTTCGTGTCGGTTATCACTCCATTGATTATTTCATTCCCTATGGTAACAATCCACGCTTCCACATTATCCATCAGTGTGCCTCATCCCAGTTTTTTCCGACTGCTGTGTCCACAACCAGAGGAACAGTCAGAGGGTACGCCCCCTCCATATGCTCTTTGAGCAAAGCAACCGCTTCCTCTGCCACATCTTCCCTTGCTTCGAGAATAAGCTCGTCGTGCACTTGGAGAATCATGCTCGCAGGCAGCTTGCTCGCCTTCAAAGCTTCATGCACCTTGATCATGGCAAGCTTCATAAGGTCTGCAGCGCTTCCCTGAATCGTGGTGTTGACTGCAACCCTTCGAGCAGCCTGCTGAGCGATCTTGTTGGGATTCTTCAGGTCCGGCAGAAATCGCTTTCTCCCGAGGATCGTCGTCACAAAACCGTCCTTGGCAGCTTTCTCGGGGAGCTCTTCCATGTACCGCTTCACTCCGCTGTAGGTTTCGTAATACTCTTCCAGGTACGTCTTGGCCATCTTCAGCCCCACGCCGATCTGCTCCGCAAGCTTGAACGGACCCATGCCATACATGATCCCGAAGTTGATTGCTTTTGCTCGTCGCCTCATTTCCGGGGTGACCATGGCTGGGGGAACATCGAACACGCTTGCTGCGGTAATGGCGTGAATATCCTCGCCCGATGAGAAGGCATCTCGAAGCCGCTCATCGTTTGAGAGGTGTGCCATCACGCGCAGCTCTATCTGAGAATAGTCCGCGGCCGCGAACACGTACCCGTCCCGCGGGATGAACGCGCGGCGGATTTTGCGGCCTTCCGCAGTTCGCACCGGAATATTCTGAAGATTGGGATCGGATGACGACAGTCGTCCTGTCGCTGCGACAGCCTGGTTAAAGGAGGTATGGATTCGGCCGGTAGCAGGATTTACCAGAGTTCTCAATGCGTCCGCGTACGTCGATTTAAGCTTGAAGATCGATCGATATTCGAGGATCTTCCTGGGCAGCGCGTGCTCGAGGGCAAGCTGCTCGAGCACTTCGAGGGATGTGGAACGACCGGTCTTGGTCTTCTTGGTCGCTTTGAGGCCCAGTGTATCGAAGAGCATCTCCCCAAGCTGTTTCGGTGAGTTAATGTTAAATGGCTTTCCAGCCATCTCGTAAATCTCCGCTTCGGTTCGTTCCAGGACGCTGCCAAACTCGGAGGAAAGCTCATCGAGGTAATCGATATCGATCCGGACCCCCGCAAGCTCCATATCGGCAAGCACCGGGATCAACGGAAGCTCGATTTCCCTGAACAGGTCTCCCAATCCTTCGCTGTCCACTCTCGGGCAAAGTATCTCCGCCACTCGAAACGTGACGTCCGCGTCCTCACAGGCATATTGAGATGCGGAGTCGATGTCCACTTGCGAAAATATGACCTGATTCTTACCGGAGCCGATGAGATCCTTTATTGGTATGGTGGCGTGGTGGAGAAACACTTGGGCAAGGTCGTCGAGGGAGTGTCCTCTGCGGGTGGGATCCAGGAGATACGAGGCCAGCATCGTGTCGCACCCTATGCCACGGATTTCGATCCCCTCTTTCCGAAGCACGATGTAGTCGTACTTGATGTTCTGCCCGATCTTTTCAATCTTCTCGTCTTCCAGCACCGGCTTGAGAGCCCGGATTACTTCGGCCTTGTCCAGTTGTTCTCCCCGGATATGTCCCACGGGGATATAGCAGGCCTGCCCTTGCCGGGCACTTAACGATACCCCCACGAGGTCGGCCCTGACAGGCTGCTCGGACGTGGTCTCCACATCCACTGCAAATCGGCCAACCCGTCCGATGTCTTCGATCCACTCATTGAGTGCTTCCCGCGTGCGCACCGTCGTGTATCCGGAAAAGCTCAGCGCTCGTTCAGGAGGAAGGTCTTCGAGCAGCCGCTTGAACTCCAACTCACGGAATATTTGTCTGAGACGAGATACATCCTGTTGACCGGGACGGATGTTCTCCACATCCACGTCCAGGGGGACCTCTTCCTCGAGCTTGACAAGATCACGGCTTAGCAAAGCCTTGTCTTGATTCTCGATCACACTTTGCCTCAGTTTCGGCTTCCGGATCTCGTTCGCCCGTGCGAGGATCCCATCAAGGGACCCAAATTCCTCGATGAGCAACGCTGCAGTTTTCTGTCCGACTCCCGGCACTCCGGGAATATTGTCCGAGGTATCGCCCATGAGCGCCAAAAAGTCGCGCATACGGCTTGGGGGCACCCCGAATTTCTTTTCAACTGTCTTGCTGTCATACACGATATCCCGCTGCGGGTCCCACATGAGGACATCGTCTCCCACGAGCTGCATGAGGTCTTTGTCCCCGGAGACAATTACCACGTTCCACCCTTTCTCCCTTGCCTGGCGGGTTAGGGTAGCAATGACGTCGTCAGCCTCAAACCCTTCAACAGAGAGAGAAGGAAGCCGATACGCGTCGACAACCTCGTGAATCCTCGGGATTTGAGAGCGAAGATCCTCTGGCATTTCCGGCCGATTCGCCTTGTACTCCGAGTACTTTTTGTGCCGGAATGTCGGTCCTTTTGCGTCAAACACCACGGCAATGTGCGTCGGAGATTTCTCACGGATGGTTTTCACGATCATGTTCGTGAATCCGAATACGGCCCCGGTGGGCACGCCCTTGGAGCTGGAGAGCGTTCCCGTCGTGTGATAGGCCCGATAAATGTAACTGCTTCCGTCTATGAGATAGATTGTCTCTTTCTTGTCGGCCATGTGCTTGCCTTTTCGCCCTGCGGGCTGGGAGCTGAACGACAGGCGACTCTGTCAACCGCCGGCCGTCATAGTGATCCGTTCGAGACCATCGAGGATGGAAGCAAACAGAGGATGTCCCTCGAGCACTGGGCCATGCCCCAGAAGGATGAGCTTGGATCGCGCCCTGCTCAAAGAGACGTTCAGACGTTTGCGATCGGCAAGAAACGAGGTGACCTCGTCCGATCGGCACAGTGAAAGGATAATGACTTCTCGTTCGCCCCCTTGAAATCTGTCCACCGTATCGACCGTCAGCCGCGGAAACCCGTTTCCCGTTCTCACAAGTCTCTTGCGAATCAAGGTCTGTTGAGCCCTATACGGGGTGATTATGCCGATTTCATGAGAAGGCACCCCGGACGCGACGAGGCTTTCTACTATCTTGCACGCTGCCTCCGCTTCTTCGGGTCTGGCTGTGCTACCGGTCGTTCCCTGCACGTCCACGAACACTACCGGAGGCTCAGGATCGATGACTTTGTTGACCGTTCCGTCGTGCGACACCCCCGGGCGGAGGCTCAGCCTGCGGGACCGTGCCTCCGGGGACGGGACAAGCGACCCATCATAGAACAGGCGCGACGGAATATCTTGCACTTCCTGGTTCATACGGTACTGCGTTCTGAGTCGAGACACGGCAGTATCAGGGGCACTGAGGAAAAGGCGCTCGAACAGAGATTGCTCCAGGCAGGCCCCATCATCCTGGGGTACCCATCCCGGCCTCGACTGGACCACGGGCGGCAACTGAAGGTGATCCCCTCCAAGGATGAATTTGGCCCCTACGGTCAGAGGTGCAAGCGTTGAAGGTTCGTCGAGTTGTCCGGCTTCGTCCACGATGACTCGATCGAAGCGCTGCCGAAGGAAGAACGGGTGTGACGCACATTGGTACGCAGTTGCAGCTACAAGTCTCTTGTCTCGAACGAGCTTTCGGAAGCTGACGAGATCCATGTCCAGTGCACAGAGGTCTCCCAGCAGAACCTGTGAGCACCCTGTTCGCTCGATAGCATCCAAGAAAGATGTGGAAACGTGTGATCTCAGTGCCACTCTGATGAAATCGCGCACTCCGAGGGCCAATACCGCGATGAGCAAAGCGTCGAGAGCCACATTGGTCGGGCAGGCAACGAGGACCCTCTCGCCCTTGTCAAGACATCTGCCGATCAACCTGGCCAGAACTCTCGTCTTTCCGGTTCCCGGCGGACCGTGAATCAAATGGTACGTCGAGCAGTCCAGGGCACTCTGAATTGCCCTTTCTTGTTCCTCGGTCAGCTCGGCTCTGAGTCCTTCCGAAAAGCAAAGGTCGTCCCTGGGGGTGGGGGAAGACGGGGCAGGGGGCTTTTTTCGAGGCCGTCCGAGGAGCCTTTCGTCGGGACGCTCCGGACGCGGCTCATCAGACCCAGGTTGCTCCCGCTTCGAGTACTCGGAAACAACCGCCTGTACTACAGCCTTATCCGCGGACCAGAGGAAATGTAACAAGGCCCTTCGGGAAGCTTCGCGTGCCCGGGTGAACGGAATCCTATCGACGTACCAGCCATTCGTTTGGGTCAATGCCTCAGTTTGGGGGCAGGGCCGTTCCTGTGCGTAGAGCACGGGAAGGCGGACCTGCAGATGAAGACCTGCCTCATCCGAGCCGACAATTCGTCCTCGAAAGCAGGATCTTGACACGGGATTTCCCCGATGGAGCAGAACTTCTTCTCCCGTACCGAGGTCTTCAGCAGGAGACTCCGCACAAAGAACGGCTCGCACAAGCACGCTCCTCTGCGCTCCCTGTTCGCTCTCAGGATGCTCGCCGCTCCTGTCGGAAGAGGCAGGGGGGAGTGGCCCCAAGGCTTCGACCTCGACCGAGGAGACCGGTATGGTAATCCTTTCAGCAACTCGCTGAGAAAGGGTTGAGGGATCGAAGACTTTGGCGAAGTCTCCTTCCATCGTCCACAGCTCGCGGGAAAGGGCGCGGAACCATCGGTTGTAGTAATCGCGCTCTCTGCCTCCCCATGTGGCTGCCCGCCGTGCAGGGGTCCCGAATATTCTGTCGCAGGAGCGTCGGGAAAAGCATTCCTCTCTTCGGCACTCCGTAGCGCCATCTAGCCATAACGAGATGTCCTCTGATGCTCCCGTATGCGATCGCATCAGGGCTATCGTCCTGTTGCGACCTGTCAGGATCGAGCGCCTCAGCCTTTCGTTGTCAGCAGGAAGACCTTCGGCTCTGCCTGTAGCGGAATAGAGCACACAGCCCTCGGACAAAGTGCCGACTTCAGGGGCGAAGAGCAGGCAATAGGCAACCAATTGCACCAGATGATCCGTGGCAACGGTCTTTCCCGACTTGAGCTCCACCACCGCTGGCGATGCCCCCGCGTAGAAAACAGCGTCAGCGCGTCCGCGCAACCCCATCCGCGTGGAGTAACGATCGGCCTCAACTTCCACCTGGTCGAAGCGACTTCGGTTGCTCTCCAACCATGAAGCGAGATGAGAAAAATGGACCCGGGCTTCTTCTTCAAGTTCTTCGTCAGTGACAGAAATACCCGAGCCCGGAAGAATCTCTCTGAACCGCGCTAGGGATTGATAGAAGGCGTCAGAAAAGATCGTCCCTACGACCCCGTGGCTCGAGAAGATGAGCCGATCGAACAGGGTGTGGATCATTCGGCCCTTGGCCATCCAGAAGGGCTCTGAGAAGCCCACCCGGAGATGCACGTCAGCGGATCTTATGCACCGGGCAGCTTCCACTGCCTCGGTGACGGAAATGAGACGATGCGGTTCGAGTACAAGGTCAGTGTCCGGAGTGGCGTGGTATATGAGGGTTCCATCGTCGAGACGGTTGTTGAGCTCCAGATCGAAGCCGGCAACACAAGCGCCCTCCCAACACAGCAGGGGAAACTCGTAGAGATGCTCCCCGGAGAGCTCCGGACACAGTACAAATATCCTCACGTCGTCGGTGCTCGTCCGCAATTCCAACCCCCGAAATGGATAGCCGCCCCGAGCTGCTACCCTGGGCTCCTTCGTTGAACGAACAACGACACCGACAACAGATCCGGTCTTCTCCGACGGCTGCATGGAGCGTAATCTAGCACACGAGCGGAACAGGAACAACCACGTGGGAAGAGCGTGTCAACCGCGGGCCTGTGGAACCTGCCCCTCAAACAGGGTGACGATCCCGCCGGTCATATGCCCATATTTGCGATTGATGAACCCCACTTCTCCCATCAGACGCAAGATGTCATGCGGATTCGGGAAGTCAGCCATGGAATCCGTGAGGTACTTGTACGCGGACCGAGAAGAAAGAATCGTAGTGAGCCCGGGCATGAATACTTTACCGTAGAATCGGAACAGGGGCCTCATGATGGGCCCCTGCGGCTCGGTCAGCTCGAGAATCACCAGCAGGCCCCCCGGTCGAACCACCCGGAATATTTCCGACAGGCCCCGCTTGCGATCGGTCACGTTTCGGATGCAGAATGCTGTAATTGCACCGTCAAAGGTGTCATCGGAGAATTGGAGGTCGAGAACGTCTCCCTTGAGAAGGATAATTGACTGATCCAATCCCTGGGTCGCGATCTTCTCGCGTCCCACTTCGAGCATTCCTTCAGACGGGTCGATGCCGATCACTCTGCTTCCCGGTGCTCGCTTGACAATTTCCATGGCCATGTCGCCGGTGCCGCATCCTACATCGAGGTACGTGCTCCCCATCATCAAGGCCAATCGGGAAATGGCACGGCGTCTCCACAGCGAATCAAGGCCAAAGGACAGTATGCGATTCGTAGTGTCATAGTACCGGGCTATGTGGTCGAACATCGATCGATTATCTTCCGCACTGATCAAAGAATCCTGCCTCCGCTGCCGGTCCGCACGGTCGACCATGCTTGCGCCTCCAAACGAGCCGGGGATCTTAGGACGAAGTATACAGCACTTGGCCCGGGAAATGTCCGATTTCTTGTCAGGGATCTCTTCACCGCACCGTGACGAGCCAGAGGCCAACGGCACGCACCGACCTGCCTCCCGATGGGGACGGAGGAGGAGGAGAGACGTGCAGGGAAAACGTTGGAGACCTATCCGACCCTGCAGTTCGTCCGGGTTGGTATTTGCACGCTATGAGAAAGGGCTCAAGTGCGCTGCGCTCATGGAACGCTCCGCGACGAGATTCGCGAGGGCCTTTTTCTTTTTGTGGCGGGACTATCCCACCTGGGCCTTCTGGTCCGCGTCCCACACAGAATCATCTGTCTCGGGAATAAGGGTGAGCACGGCAAGCGGCACAGCTTCCACTTTCCGGTACACTTCCCGGGGGGTGCGGCGAACGCCGTCCACGGTAAGCAATTCTTCCACTTTTATGCCAAAATGGCGTTCATTCTCCTGGAGGTAAGGGTGGATAAGGTTCCAATCTTCCACGGATAGTTCCGCGAACCGACCACCATTCAGTTGTTCGTCCACAAGAACACGGTGGGGATCACGCACATACAGGGCCCCTCCGGAAGCCAGGGAGAAAAGGTTCGAGCCGGGGTAGGGCCTGTCAAGGAATTCTATGACGCCATCCTCGTTCATGGTCATCCCGTTCACGATGACGAACCCTCCTCCGTTGAGAGGGTCGCCTGCCATGAAGCTCTCTCCAAGAAAGTCCAGAGCGGTGCCGTTGATGACGACCCGCGGACGCCCGGCAGCGTTGATCAACGGCCTGCCGGCCGCGTTTCCCAAGACAAAGGTCGAGCCACCTTTGGCCCCGTAGAGGAAGCACTGGCCTACGTCGCCGTGGACAACCAGCACCCCGCGCTTCATTATCTGGCCTATCTGATCCTGGGCGTTTCCGTGGACGACCACCTCCATTCCATCGATGCCGCTGGCAACGTAATCGCCGGAAGACCCGTACAGATCGATACGCACTGCATCGGTCATGGGACCGAAGCCACAGCCCTCGAACCGCTGCCCCCTCAAGTCGAATACGATGAATCTCTTCCATCCCATCTGGAACGCGTGTACCAGGAGCACCGAGTCACAGTCCTCGCCTTCTGGAGGAAAGTCCGAAGCATCAACCACGAGGCACTGTTCGACTGCTATGGGCGGTCGCAACGCTTCTCGAGACCCAAAATCCACCCTGGAGTACCGGCCGATTTTGACGACTTCAGTGATCGGGGGAAGCGATCGGAAAATTTCGTTCAGTTCCTCCGTGACGATTCTGACCAGCGCAGACCTTTTCTTCGTCCCCATCGGAAATTTTCGATCCAGAAGAAGCGTGAGCGCTTCGATTACTGGTTCGAGCGCGTCTTTTTTCGAGCGGGCTCTGCGCCCCAGATCGCGTACCACAAGCCGTAGTGTCGTGTAATCCCATTCTGCTGCTCTCATCCGGAAGAGCTCGAAGATCTTCCGGGGGTCACCCTGATTCAGGACTCCGCTCAGAAGAGGAGCGATCTCGGCATCATAGAGCGGGGGTTTCACGACGGAAACCGTCATGTCCAGGGGTTCCCGGGCATCCACCGTGACCTGGCGCCCGAACTTGTCATAACAGGACAGCCTTCGGCCCCCATTCCCGTCAGGGGACACATTGAACGCGAACGCTCCGCCATCCGAAGAGGAACCGCCTCGCGCGTTCCAGTACTTGTCCGCCACGGTACTGAATCGAGGATCTTCGGCTGCCAACGACCTCAGAGTGGCGTCGATAGCCTGTTTCTCAGAGCAAATGAGGCCCACCTGAGCTTCACCGTCGTAAAGCGAGAAGACCTGAGGACGAAGCATAGCCGTGTCGGTGATCCCGATAAGCTGATAGGTATTCTCCTCCGGGATGTTTCGCGCAATGATGAAGAACCACGGCCCGTCTGGGGCCGCATGAATGTGAGTGGACTGGATAGCGTCGTAGAGCGCCTGCTTCTCGGGAGGAAGCAAATCGAAGTCCAACTCTCCGGTGGGAGCGAGAGCTTCGATAATGACTTCAAGGGGATACCCGTACACCCGGTTCCACAGATCGAACAGCATGACACTCACTTCTGTGTCAGTCATGAAGAGGGGTTCCATGCCCCTCTGCTTTAGATAATCACAGGTCGCGTGATAGTTCGCAAAGTCGCCGTTGTGTACAAGGGCCTCATTGAGTCCGGTAAAGGGGTGCGCACCGCCAGGATGCCAGACTCGACCTCGAGTGGGATACCGCTGATGGGCGATCCAGACGTGAGCTCGGAAATCTTCGAGCCTGTAGTAGCGAACAACGTTTTCCGCGTACCCCACGATCTTCAGGATCATAACGTTCCGGCCGTGGGACATGACGAATGCTTGCTTTTCCCCAAGGGAGCTGTAAAGCTTCTTGTTCAACCGAAAGCTATTGCGGCTCACGAACTCGTCTTCTGCGAATCGATCGGGCATCCCGTGGAAGCCGTTTTCCCGCTTAAAAGAATCCAGCACGTCAGGCTTCACACGAACGAACGCCTGCCAGATTTCCGGGGGCTTGACCTCGAGGCCTTCGAGATCCCGGAAATCTTTTATGTGGTCGAGCATGTGCTCCTCAGCGATGTGGAAAAAGGGCTTTACAAAAGACTCTTTGACTTCCGACAGGCTTGCGGGATCCAATAGCGCGACGTTGAGAAGATAGTGAGAATCGAGCACCTCGCGGCTCACGCCCATCGCCCCCGGATCGACCCCGACCGCGGCAATTCCTCCCCCTTTCCCATTGCCTCGGTTGTGCATTCGAACAGAGGGCTCGAATATGTGCTTTCCCGCGACGGGAACGTTTGCGGCAAACCCGGTGACGCCGCACCCGCCTTCGTCTTCACGCTTGAGGTTAGAAGAAAATACGCTCCTCCCACGTTCGCGCAAGCGCGAGGATATGATCTGGTCTGCGAACTGAGAATTTCGTTTCATTTCCAACCTCACTGTTGCGGAACACGAATGTCGTCGTCAGGTACGTCCGTGTTGTAATCCAGATGGGCAAGAACATCCGTCCGGCCGACCAATTCCCTGACGCTCTCCATGCCGAAACGGAAGAGAATTTCCTGCAATTGGTCTTTCCAGCAGGACAGCATGTTGATAATCCGTTGAGATCCCCAGGTGAGATCCATGAGCCCCACAAGCTCCAAGTCTGTCGTTGCTATCCCTCGAGCACATCCGCGGCCGCTCTCGCAGTTGTGACACCTGACGCACTCGAGGGCCACGAGATCGGAGGTCCCTGTCACAACACCATCCGCCCCCAGGGCGATAGCCTTTGCCACGTCGTACGCGGTCCGGATGCCTCCTGAAGCAATTAGGGTGATTTGGTCCCTCACGCCTTCGTTTCTCAAGAAATTGTGGACCTTCGGGATAGCGTATTCGATGGGCATGGCGATATTCTTTTTCGCAACGTCCGGCGCTGCTCCCGTGCCACCGTAGGAACCGTCGATGTGAATGATATGCGCCCCCGCGTAATAGGATCCAACCGCCACCATGTCCACATCCGTGGGCGTAGAAACCTTGACCGACACGAGTCCCTTGGGGTTCGTAGCCTTGATCCAGTCGACGTGCTTCTTGTGGTCTTCCACGGAATAGACGGAATGGAAGGGGAAGGGACTGAATAAGGACGAGCCGGGAACCGTTTCGCGTATCCTCGCAACTGCCTCGGTTACCTTGGGGCCAAGAAGGTGCCCCCCTAATCCGGGCTTGGCTCCCTGGGCGTACTTGAATTCAACGATCTTCACTCTCTGGATGGTTTCTTCCCGTACGCCGAATAGCCCTGTGGCAACCTGGGTTATGATGAAATCGTCAAATGGATAGAGGGCTTCCGGATACCCACCCTCACCGGTGCAGGTGAAGGAATTCCACGCCGCAAACGCCCTGATTCGACTTAACATCGTGATCTGGCTGATAGATCCGAAGGACATGCCGCCGCCGTACACGGGAATTCCTATGTCGATCTTCAACCGTCCGTCGTCACGCTTGTTCAGACTGATGGAAGTATCGATGCACTTCTTGTCTAGAGTCGGCCTTGGAGGCTGCTTCGGGAAGAGGAAACGGAGCTTGTCAAAGCCGCCGCCCGATCCACCTACCCGATATTCCACGTCGTTCTCCGGCAGGCTCCCCGTTTCTGCCATGTACCACGTGCTGATAAGAAGATCCGGGGTCCATCGCTTGTCACCGAGCGCCGAGCAACTTGGGTTCAGCGAAACTCGAATTGCGTCCTCGGGACAGTTCCGGACACAACGATCAGATTTTTTTGCGCACTCGACTCCGAGACACCGGTGATCCAACGGAGGAACAAGCTTTCCTCCCCGAGCCTGAAACACTCCGGTAGGACAGACGGCGACACACTTCAAACAATCAGTGCACGCGTCCGATACGGCCACAATATACTTGCCGATGGCACGCCCGAATCGTGACGGGGTGTTCACCACGACCGCGGAGGGAACTTCAGTCCAGACGTTTCTGTAATGCATGTCCACTTCTTCCTTACTTCCCTATCAATCGCGACCGCCGAAGAGTTGAGCAAACGTGTCCGTTTCGAGGTCCTCCATGAACATCACTCGTCCTTGCTCACCGCGCAGCCGCCGCGCTTCTCGAATCCCCATGGCTCCCATCATTTCGAGCAATTGGTTGTGCCAGGCGCCCACCAGATTCACGATTCGCCGGCTTCCCCATTGAGGATCAATTTTTTCCATACGTACGGGGCATTCCCCACCCTCCCGACAGTTTCGGCACACCCGGCATTCCAGAGCAATCAAGAGCGGCACGTCTACCCCAACGAGGTTGGCCCCGCAAAGCATCGATTTGATAACGTGCTCCGCCATGCCCAAGCCGCCCGAGCACATGAAGGTGATCTCGTCCCGTAAACCCTCGGTCATGAGGACCCGATGGACCTCTCGAATTATGTCCTTAACGTGTAGCCCATTTTCCACTCCCGGCTCGCGGCCGCGCTCGTCCGCGACGTAGTGGATCATGTCTGCTCCTGCTTCGTGAAGCTCCAGTACTCGGCCGATTTGCTCAGCGCTTGAATAGGCCTTCATCCGTACGGAAACCAGGAGATCGGGCCTGGCACGCTTGAAGGTAGCCATTCTCAGCAGAGCGTCTTCGCTGTCAGCGATCTCAACCATCCGGTATCCCTTCATCGATACAGGATCGACGCGGTCTGTACCCAAGTAGGGGACAAGATTGGCTGCGAGGTCATCGAGATTACTGGCTTCTGCTCGAGGCACAATTGCCAGGGTCCCGAGGCGAGCAGCGGCTTGAGCTACTGCTCTCCATAACGCTGACGACAGTCTCCCAAAGGGAAAGAGGTCGAAGATGATGGGAATGGGGATTCGGATAGACGGGGCCAATTGGGTAAGAAGCCGATCGCCATCGAATTCCAGTCTCATCGGGCGCCTGCCAATGTCAACCACCGTGGATATGTACTCTCTGCCGTGGATTCCGTCACGAGTCGGCCGAACGATCTCACTCATGTCCGTCCACATGGAATCGAAGCCATCGCCTGCAAACGCTCCACCGTAGCCGGCGCCAGAGACGGGGATCTTGCCGGACTGAGCCTGGTTCCATGTTATGGTAATGACTTCGGGAGTGTACACGTCGTCGCCAAGGGCTTCCCATTCAGGATTGACAGTCTTGTGAATCAATCGCTTTGGGCACCCTTGAACGCAGCGGAAGCAGCTCTTGCACAATTCGTCGATCGTGTCTCCGAAGATATCAGAGGAGAAGAAACGGTCCCGGTAGGCCTGATAAATGCACGCATGCTTCACGCATTGAGCACACTTGAGGCATCCTTCGCCCCAATCCACGATTCCCGATCGTCCTATTGTGGGGAATCTGCTCGCGGTGGGATGCACGTCTATGTGGTACTTCGTGGGCATTGTTTTTCCTATGCTGAAATGAATCGCCAAGCGGGACAAGGCAAACAGGCCCGACCCCGTTGTCGCATCAAACCTCGGGTCTTTGGCTGAGACCCGCCGCGTCAAGTATTTCGGGAACCTTGTGCTCCCACTCAATTGCCATCAAGTGTATTCCTGCCACGCCTTTGATCTGGCGCACTTGCTCGATGGTCTCCACCGCTATCTTGATCCCTTCATCGGCCTGCTTTTCCTTGGGCAAAGAGGCGATCCTGTCGATCAGCTTTTCCGGTACTTCTATCCCCGCAACCTTCGTGGCCATGTATCGGGCCATACCAGCATTCTTCAGCGGAGTAATTCCGGCAAGAACGAAAGCCTGCTCCGTCAGACCCATGTCATAAGCCTGTTGCATAAAATTCTTGAAGCGTTCCATGTTGTAAATGCATTGGGTCTGAATGAAATCCGCGCCCGCTTCGATCTTCTTTGCGAGACGTACCACTCGCCAGTTCACGGGATCTGCAAAAGGATTCGCCGCTGCCCCAATGAACATGCGGGGCGGAACCTGTATTTCCTCGCCTCCGATGATCGTGCCTTTGTCGCGCATGTCCCGCACTGTCCGAATGAGCTGGATGGAATCGAGATCGAATACGCCCGCAGCCTGCTTCTGATTTCCGAAGCTCTGATGATCGCCGGTGAGGCACAGCACATTGTTGATGCCGAGCGCATAAGCCCCGAAAAGATCGCTCTGCAGTGCAATACGGTTTCGGTCTCGCGTCACCATTTGCAGAACGGGTTCCAGCCCGATTCCCTTGAGAATGGCGCTGGCAGCCACGGACGACATCCGAACGATAGCAGTCTGATTGTCCGTAACATTGACCGCATCGACCCGGCCCCGCAAGAATTCCGCCTTCTTCTTGAGCGCTTCGACATCAGCACCCTTGGAAGGTCCGCACTCTGCCGTAACTGCGAAATGCCCGCCCTTTAAGACTTTTTCCAAACGACTTTCGGTCTTCACGGTTTTTGATCCTCCCTGATAACTCTGCGTGGACCCCCGGCATGAGAGGTAGACCAATCAACCGGGGCAACATATTCTTTCAGTCTATCAAGTTCGCCGAGAGCCTCAAGTCGTTTGATGATCATGTCCCATCCGCAAGGGATGTCCGGACGAACTTCACACCTGCCTTGAATCGATCCTCCGCACGGACCGTTCATCAACTTTTTCGAGCAGCGCGTCACCGGACAGACGGCGCCGAAGTATCCCAGCTTACAGTTTCCGCAGCCGAGACAATTCTCCTGCCACACGCCCCTCATTTCAGTCTCCCCAATAAAGAGCGTGTTGAGAGCAGGAACCACCGGCTTGTCCGCGTACACCCTGGCCAAAGCCTGCACTCCTGCACCGCAGCCCAGGGACAAAATAGCCTCGTGGTCTGGCACTAGATGGGCAATGCCTTCAATGAAGTCGTCAACACATTGCCTGTCGAGGCAGGCCTCGGTGATCTTTGGATTCCTGTTGTCCTTCGCGTATGAGAGCTTCAGCGCGGCTGCCAGGAGCATGGTTTCCCGGTGCCCCCCCGACGCGCATTCCGCCACGCAGGAATCGCATCCCACTACGAGGATTGTTGAATATCGATCAATCATCTCCCTGATGGCATCAATTGCCTTAATCTCTGCAACGATCACAGATTTCCTCCTTGGCCGCCTGACCCGCTGAAATTCTTACGTCCGGCATGGAATGCCGTGCCGCATGCACCCCGCGCTATCGTGTGTATCGAAGGTCGTCGACGTCCTTAGATGTTAGCAGCGGCCGGTATCTTCTCGAAAGATTCCAATGTGCTCGTAAATTCCTCGAGGACTTTGTCCAGCTTGGAGAGATCCATTGGCGGTAGGTGAATAAATGCCAAGCGGTCGGGCTCCATCCCGATTCTTTGCAGCCACGCTCGAGCATAGGCTACCCGCTTGTGAGATCGCTTGGATCCTTCCAGATACTGGCAGGCCTTTTCAGCGCAGGCAAGCACCAACGCGCCGTCAGTTCCTCCTGCCAGCGTCTTGAGGAGGTGGTGGGCCTCCACCTTGCCGGAGCAGGGCACAGCCACCAGCTTCAAACCTGGTCTTGACCTTTCGTATATCTTCTGTCCACCACCATTGAACAATCGGAGATTCCGGCAGTAATATACGACTATTTTCCTAGGGTTTGTTTCCATGTCCAACTATGAGGAACCTTTCCGTCATAATGCCGCAACATCTGATTATGAGCTTCATGACTCCGAAATTCAAGTCTTTTGTACCCGTGATGACGTCAAAAGGCAAGGTGCGGCTCAACTCGCCTACGGTACCAGCGGCCCTCGCACCGTGCCATCGGGTCCGTAAGCGGCGAGACTTTCCCGATTAATCCGATGAACTCCTCCGTCGTATTAGTTTAGCTAACACCTGTAGTTCTTCTGTTACCGCGCTTACAGATCTACACCCCTATGCCGTCAAACCTCCTGCCAAACCCCAGGCGGGAAAACGACACACCCAACGGTGTGCTTCACCGAGAGCCCTGGCGTGCCCAACAGGGACCGCAACAACAAGTCCCTCTCCGAAGCTCTTGCACGTTTCCCCCATGCAAAATCTCCCTTCCCCTCGAAGAGGAAAGAGGAGCCTGGTCCCCCCTTTCTCCCTGCTTTCTGAAAGGTCATGGCCGGTACTCGAACCTGGAGGGCTCCGCTGGGGGCACACGCCGAGAACGGCGGCGGGAGCGACGATTCTGACGTTGCGGACGAATGGAATCTCTGCCCCGGTCAGCTTCTCCCGCGCTACTCAATGCACAGCATCGAATGGGAAAACCCGCAAGGGTACGGCGTCGAATCTGCCACTGAGTAGCCCAGCAGGAAGTTGCTGGGCAGGGCCTGCATTCGAAACGGAGAGGCCGTGCATCCACTCCGGAGACAGCTCATACCAGAGAGCGGTGGTGTCCGAATCCGTCCCCCCTTTTTCTTAACCGCTTCTCGGCCGCCACGCTGCCAGCTCCGCTTGGAGAATCTCATTGACGAGACTAGGATTAGCCTTCCCTCTCGTGGCCTTCATGACCTGTCCCACAAAGAATCCGAGGAGCTTCGTCTTTCCCTCGAGGTACCTAGACACTTCACGAGGGTTCTGCTCTAAAATGTCCTTGATCACCGCCAAGAGAGCGTCCCTGTCCGATACTTGGACCAGCCCCCTCTCTTTGATAATGGACGGGGCATCTTTCCCGGACTCACACATCTCGTCGAATACCGTTTTGGCGATCTTGCCTGAGACAGTCCCGTCTTCCACCAAGCAAAGAAGCTCAGCGAGCTGGCTCGGGGTTACGAGGCACGAGGAGAGCCCTGCATCTTCCCCCTTAATCTGTCTCATCAATTCCGTCATGATCCAGTTGCTCACCGCCTTGGGATTCGGACACAGCCTGACCGTTTCTTCAAAGTACAGCGACAATTCTCGGGACGCAGTGAGGACTCCTGCATCATAGGGAGGAATGCCGAGCTCTCGAATGAAGCGATCCTTCTTTTGGTCGGGCAACTCCGGCAGTGTAGCACGCATTCGCTCGACCAGTTGAGGATCTACCCGCAGCGGAAGAAGGTCTGGGTCGGGGAAGTAGCGATAATCATGGGCCATTTCCTTTGAACGCATGGATGCGGTCATTCCTGTGGAAGGATCGAACAGTCGCGTTTCTTGCACAATTCTCCCGCCGCCATTCAAGACCTCGATCTGCCTGTCAATCTCGTACTGGAGCGCCCTCTGAACATAGCGGAAGGAGTTCATGTTCTTCAACTCTGTCTTCACGCCCAACTCCTGCGTGCCCGCTGGCCGCACGGAGACATTGGCATCGCACCGAAAACTCCCTTCTTCCATGTTTCCGTCACAGATTTCAAGGTACACGAGTATGGCTCTGAGCGATCTCAGGTATGCTGCTGCCTCCTCAGGAGACCGTATGTCGGGTTCCGATACTATCTCGATGAGAGGGACGCCGGTCCTGTTAAGATCAACATACGAGACGGGCTTTGTATCATCATGAATGAGCTTGCCCGCGTCTTCTTCCATATGAATGCGAGTGATTCCGATCCGCTTCCTTCCGTCTGCCGTGTCGATCTCGATCCATCCGTGTTCTGCGACCGGCAATTCATACTGAGAAATCTGATAATTCTTGGGCAAGTCCGGATAGTAGTAATTCTTACGAGCGAACCTGCTGAGCTCATTGATGGTGCAGTGGCACGCGAGAGCCATCTTCACCGTGTATTCCAGCGCCTTCCGATTCAGTACAGGGAGGACTCCCGGCATTCCCTGGCAGACAGGACAGGTGTTCATGTTGGGCTCGGCTCCGAAGCGCGTGGAGCATCCGCAAAACGCCTTTGATTCGGTAAGCAACTGCGCGTGAATTTCAAGTCCTATTACAGGTTCGTATTCCATGACTTTTTCCTACAGCGGGGGTCTCTTGAGATGGTAATCCGTATGGTTTTGGAATTCCGAAGCCAACTGCACCAAACGCCCTTCCTCGAAATGGGGGGCAATGAGTTGGAATCCTACGGGCAATCCCTGGTCGGAGAAGCCGCCGGGCAGTGACATTCCCGGCAAGCCCGCCATGTTGACGGGAATGGTGAATACGTCCGTCAGATACATTTGAATAGGGTCATCGATCTTCTCTCCGATAGCGAAAGCGGGGGTAGGCCCTGTAGGGCAGAAAATGGCGTCACATCGACTGAAGGCTCTCTTGAAATCCTCGGTGATGAGCGTGCGGACTTTTGCCGCCTTGAGGTAATAGGCATCGTAATATCCAGAAGATAGGGCGTAAGTGCCTAACATGATCCGCCTTTTGACCTCCGGGCCGAAGCCTTCCGCCCGGGTCCGACAGTACATATCGATCATACCGTCGTATTTCTCTGCCCTGTGGCCGTATTTCACTCCATCATATCGGGCCAGGTTAGACGATGCCTCACTGGGGGCTATGATATAGTACGCGGCTATTCCATAATCGAGATGGGGGAGGGAAAGGTCCACAAAGGTAACTCCGAGATCTTCCAAAACCTTGCGGGCTTCTTCCATCACTCTGACAACATCATGATTTTCGAGCTTCCCGAAAAACTCCCGCGGCATACCGAGAGTCATGCCCCGAATCGACTTGTTCATGAACGTGGTGAAGTCGGGATACTCGCGAGGTACGGAAGTGGAGTCGAGAGGGTCGTGGCCGCACAGGAGGTTCAGCATGAGCGCAATATCAGTTGCATCCCGTGCGATGGGTCCTATCTGATCCAGGCTTGATGCGTATGCCACGAGGCCATATCTGGAGACCGCCCCGTAGGTCGGCTTGATGCCGGTAACACCGCAGAAGGCAGCAGGCAACCGTATGGAGCCCCCGGTGTCCGAGCCAAGAGCTACCACAGCTTCGGACGCTGCCACGGCTGCGACGGACCCACCGCTGGATCCACCGGCAATCATGTTGAAATCCCAGGGATTGTGTGTCGGCCCCCACCACGAAGTCTCGGTAGAAGACCCCATCGCGAACTCATCCATGTTGGCTTTTCCGACGATTACCATACCCTGGTTTTTGATGCGCTGCACCACCGTCGCGTCGTAAGGGGGGACATAGTTGTGAAGGATGCGGGAGCCGCACGTTGTCTTGAAGCCTCGCACGCACATGTTGTCCTTGACTGCGATAGGAATGCCCGTCAAAGGTTGTGCTTCTCCTGCAGCCAACATCCGGTCCGCATCTGCGGCCATTTCCAAAGCAAGGTCCGGGGTCACCGTAATGTAGGCTCGGACCTTCTCTTCCACCGATTCTATTCTGGCCAGTACCGATCGGGTGACTTCTACAGCGGACGCCTTCTTGTCTCTGAGGATCTCCGCCAATTGGGAAGCTGACATTTCGTAGAGATCTGGCACTGCTTCGTCCTTTTTTTTCTATAGGGTTAAGCCCGCAACACCTTTCCGGGAGAGTCCTTAGCCTATCTCGTTCTATTCGATGATCTTAGGCACTTTAAATGAGGTTCCGGATCTCGCCGGCGCATTTGCCAGGGCATCTTCAGGTGGAAGGGAGGGTTGGACCACGTCTTCTCTGAGAGGCGTGTAGAGCTCAACCGGGCCTGCCATGGGCTCTACTCCCTCGGTGTCCACCTCCGACAACATTTCCATGTACTTCAAAATATCGTCCAGTTGCCCCAGGTATTTTTCCTTTTCCTCAGGCTCCAGTCTCAGACGGCCGAGCAGAGCCACATAATCGACTTGTTCCGGAGTGATTTTCATTCACGCGTCTCCCTGATACCTCGAGACGGTCTCTTTGGCCGCATGCCTGCAAGTATTTGAAGGTAGACCCTGCGAAAGCGCCTGTCAATAGCTCCGAAGAAGGTCCCGCTTCAGGTACAGGGACCATGCTGCCCGATGTGTATCTGACGGGTTGAGCAGACGTCTGATTGTTTCCTGATCCAAGGGTCGTGCGCCCGGATGGCTGCTCCGTTGGACCACAGCCCCTTTTTCATCCACAAGGGCGTCCCAGCGGAACCGATGCCCCGGTATCTGAGTCTCTTGGGACCATACAGCAGTGGAGGTTGGCTTCTCGAAACCGCGCAGAAGATTACCTAGGCCCAGGACCTTGGGATTCCCATGGCAATCATGACAGGCTCGCCCCTTCTTTCCTATCGTGTGGGGAGAATAAGGATTGAACAACAGAGCGGGGAATCCTCCGCCGGTCGTGGGGACAACCCGGTCCAGCAGGAGCTTACCTTCCTTGTCCACGTGGGAGACCACGTACTGATGCATGGGACGCATAATGGAGACTCTGCCTCGCCCATCAAGCCCCAGAGGGGGCTTCTCCCATCTCCGCGCTGTGTATCCCCGATACCATGCACCGAGCCTTTTCTCACCAGTCAGCCAATCTTGCGTCACCGGCAGCTCCCATTGATCTTCAGGCACTGGAGCCACAGTGCCGCTGGCAGGAGGAACGAAATTTACGAATGTGCCAACGTATCGCATGAGGAGCCCCTGGACCTGAGGATCGTTCTGTTGCGCGGTGGGAGCCCACTTCCAGTAATCGGCACGTTCTTCCAGCATAAGGTGAAATCCGTAGTCCTGGAACGACCAGGCAGCGTGGCAAGCAGAGCATTTCAACCTCTGTCTATGAGCGCTCACCTTGTGGGGTAATGAATCCGGCCTCCAGGATGGCACGGTTCGTCCACCAGCCCGTAGCAGCATTGCCGTTCCGTCGGATGCTTTCAGTACTGCAGGATGATCTGCCCGGACATGGCAGCTCTCGCACGAGATCGTCACCTCCCGTTCAGAGGAGGATCGGGACGTTCCCGTGCCATGGATCTCGTCCAGAGTGTGGCAGTCCGCGCAACTCATTCCTGCCTGAAAGTGCAGATCTGAGCTCAGTCTATGCTGTTCTCCACCGTAGATCCTTGGAGGCAACGCTCCATCCACGTATGGGGCCTGGAATCCTCGATGAAAATCTCTTTCATAGAGTCCTACATAGTCTGCGCCCACATGATTCCCATTGTGACACTTGAGACAGGCTGTGACGCCCAATGAGCGAACGATCGCATGGCCAATGGGTTTTCCGTCACCACTGTTGGGGTAGGGGACGTGACACGCAGAGCAACCCTTGCCTCTATGTTCCCCCCACCGTTTCGAGCCCTGGGTATAGAGGTGGCATCTGAGACAAGACCTTCGCAGGAGATCGTCTCCCAAATTTGACGAGCGCGACGGGTGCGGCACTCGGGTGAGCCCGTTCGAGTCCACCGTCCCGTGAATGGTTACGGGTTCTCTTTGAGCCCCGAAAGCAAATCTGGTAAGCGCTATCATTCGCTGGGAAAGTGCCATTGGGGAAGCTTTGACACGTCGTACTTCTTCGGGATGGCAGCTCCCGCAGGTGCTTTCGACCACGTTCAAGTCCCCGGGGTCTCGAACGAGCCCTTTGTGAGCCTGCTCGGACTGGTCGGCCGCCGAATCTCCGTGGTGACATCGAGTGCAAGCGAAAGCGTGGGAAGCATCCATGGTGGCGTGGGCTTCATGGCAGGAAACACAGGATCCCGGCTCCTTGCACGGAATTATTCCTGTCAATTGTGGCTTCTCTTCCCACCACTCGGTGAACCAGGGCGCGGCGGGTGCAGGCCCTTCGGTCGAGCTTGAAGGAATAAGACTTTGAGAATGACCTGAAGTAACGATCTCTTGGGAGGCGGAAAATGACTCCGCCACAACAACCATCAACGTTATACCGGCCATTAGGGTTACCACACGCATCATGTCAGATTTCAATTTTTCTTTGACTCTTCCAATAATCATTTGTAGGCGTATGTAGCACGCGTATATCGCAGGGGGGTGCCCTGTATTACCCGACGGCCGATTATCTCAGGGAAAAGACCGCTCTCATTTCCATATCAAAGGCGGCACGATCAGCGGTACTGTCTAATGACCCGTTCAAGCTGTGCAGTGGGCAATCGGCCTCCTGAGGGATTCCGCCTGACGAAGTCTGTGAGGATTGCCTCCATTGCTTGGAGTGCCTGTGCGGCATTGGGGTGTTGAGGAGTAATCCCATTGAGGGCTAGGATTTGAGCCGCGGTTTCCCATTCACTTCCCGGCACGAGGTTGACGGAGTCGGGCCACCGGAATTCCGCTCTGCGCTTTCGGGGCGCGGCTTCCTCTTCCTCTGCTGGGGGACGAGCGGGCCTGGCCTCCTGCCTCCCGCCCACACAGTGATCGGGATCACGGAAGCATCTCAGTTTGCACTGCTCCAGAAAATACTCGTCATATCCCTTACCTTCGCAGCATTTCCGGCACTCTTCCTTTGATTGAGCGGCTCGAGCATGTTCTGTGTGGTCTGGAGCCGTCAACACGAGCGTGAATCCTATGATGAATATCCCCAAGACCAATGCCCGAATTCTGGCCGCAGGCCTTCCACGTCGCCGTCTCACTGTCCTTGACACTCTTTGACCTCCATGGTGAAAGAATCGCCCTGATTACCGCGTCTCATCTGCGCGCATGCCCATGGGAAGCCGGGGTGGAAATGGGTGATAGAAAACCGCTCTCTCGTTTGCGCAGCGTGTCTCTTCGAATGAGCGGGTCACCGTGAGGGGCACAAAGCGCTCAGAATGACTGCAGCCATGGCCCTCGTGGATATGTCGGACGGGACCATTGGCCCAAGAAGTGAGAAGCCTCGGTAAGGCTTTCTCTCGCTGCTTTCCTCATTACCATATCTTTGCCTGAGATTGAAAGCTCTTGTGGACGGATGAGAAACAACAAGTGGAGCTTGTTGGGAAACTACCTGAGGTCTTCTCCTTTGAGAATCGAGCACTCCTTGTCCTGGTCCGCATACTGCAGGTGCTCTTTCCAGCGCGATATCGGTACCTTCTCCGCGCTGAAGATCTCCTTCATCTCCTGGTCAACATCATCCCATTCATAGTAGGTAAACGAATAGCTTTTCTGTCTCTTGAAGTAGATGGTTAGGGAGCGGCGCTCGGTGACTCGATCCGTGCAGAAGATTGCTTGGGTGGAGTTTGGTTGTTTGTTAAGCACGTCAATAGCCTTGTTCTTTATGGTCTTAACGTACTGGGCATGGTCGTGCTTCTTGAACTCTGGTTCCGACTGAGACGAGCCATCTGACGAGGAAGCTTGCTCTTTCCCTTGGGATCGGGGTTCCGTGGGGTTGGTATCTGTTTTGTCCCCTCCTGAAGTTTTCTTCTGAGTTGTCAGATCGTTAGGCGCTCCCTCCGATTTCCTTCCTGCTACAGAGACGGGATCAACCCCCGCTCGTTCTGCCTGCGTCACGCTTTTCCGGGCCAGGGGCCAGAAAGTACATCCGGAAATGAAAATGCAGCATAGGATGCCGACGAGTGGGCGAACCGTTCCAGCAAACCAAAGGATGGAGAAGCGGTGGCGTCCGGATTCTTCGCCACTCTGTGTCAATATGACATAGGTCTGCCCGACTGTGTTAGCGCTCAAACGCGCTCCAGTTTGGGAAGCAGAACGACGCTCATAGCATCCCACTTCATCGAGGGCCGTCATGACAGGTGCATCGAAATCCAGCGTTGCGTCCTCACACCTCTGGTTCGCCCTATCGAGAGTTTGTGCCAATCCGGGGTTCGATTGCCACAACTTCTTGAGACATAATTGGTAGCGGTTTTTGCTTCGAAAGGCAACTGAACGCGTAACCGGAATTGCTGCGCGTTTTCAAGAACTGCAACAGATTCTTTGCGGCGCGTTCACGGATGAGCTATAATCCTAAGTTTGTCGGCAAGGTTTCCGGGCGAGGTCAGTCTCAAAAGCGCGACAAGCCCGAAGTGTACTCGTCGGACCAGCGCCCAGCCGATGGTCTGCTTCACGGAAAAAATGGATCGTTCCCGGGAGAATGTTGAATGACGAACAACAGTCAGTTGAAAGCATTTGTGGAAGAGGCGGCACGCATGTGTCAACCGGACTCCGTTCACTGGTGTGATGGGTCCGAGGAAGAGTATCAGCTCATGATCCGAATCATGATCCAGAGCGGAACCGCTATTCCCATGAATCCTTCACAACGCCCGAACAGCGTTTTTGTCAGATCGGATCCGGCTGACGTGGCGCGAGTGGAAGACAGAACGTTTATCTGCTCCCAATACAGGGAGGACGCGGGACCGACCAACAACTGGGCAGATCCGGCTGAAATGAAAGCCACGCTGAGCAAGCTGTTTACTGGCTCCATGAGAGGCAGGATCATGTATGTGATTCCGTACAGCATGGGACCAACCGGTTCACCAATAGCGAAAATAGGGGTGGAATTGACGGACTCGCCCTATGTGGTGGCCAACATGCATATCATGACGAGAGTGGGCAAAGATGTCCTGGACGTGCTTGGGTCAGACGGCGAATTCGTCGCAGGGCTCCATTCGGTGGGGGCGCCCCTCAAGAACGGAAGCTCGCCTGACGTGCCTTGGCCGTGCAACGCAGACAACAAGTATATTTGTCACTTCCCCGAGACAAGAGAGATCTGGTCGTTTGGCTCCGGTTACGGCGGAAACGCATTGCTGGGGAAGAAATGCCACGCGTTGCGAATCGCATCGGTGCAAGCTCGCGACGAGGGGTGGCTCGCAGAACACATGCTCATCGTCAAGCTCACGAGCCCGGAAGGGGAGGTCCGCTACCTGACGGGAGCATTCCCTTCTGCATGCGGAAAGACCAACCTGGCCATGCTGATCCCCACCATACCTGGATGGAAAGTCGAAACCATCGGTGACGACATAGCGTGGATGCGGTTCGGAGAAGATGGTCGACTTTACGCCATCAATCCCGAATCGGGGTTTTTCGGAGTGGCTCCTGGAACTAGCATGCAGTCGAATCCCAACGCCCTGCTCACGGCTGGGATGAACTCCATATTCACCAATTGTGCGATGACTGTGACAAACGACGTCTGGTGGGAAGGTATGACGGACACACCTCCCGACGAGCTTAGCGACTGGCTGCGCAGGCTGTGGAATCCCGGGTGCGGTCGTTTCGCCGCACATCCCAATGCACGATTCACCACACCTGCGAGGCAGTGTCCGTCCATTGCGCCTGAGTGGGAGGACCCCCGAGGAGTTCCCATCGATGCTATCCTCTTCGGCGGTCGCCGTGGCTCGGTTGTACCGTTAGTGGTGGAGGCTTTCAACTGGCAGCATGGGACGTTCCTGGGAGCCACTGCAAGCAGCGAGACAACCGCTGCAGCAGACGGGGCAGTCGGGCAGCTACGCAGGGATCCGATGGCCATGCTCCCCTTCTGCGCTTACCACATGGGGGACTACTTCAGGCATTGGTTGAATATCGGTTCTCGTGCAGAAGCAGACAAGCTCCCGAAGATATTCTACGTAAATTGGTTCAGGAGGAATGCCCAGGGCAAGTTCCTTTGGCCGGGGTTCGGAGACAACTCGAGAGTGCTGAAGTGGATTTTCGAGAGGACCGGCGGTTTGGGAAAGGTTGTAGATACGCCGATCGGCAGAATGCCCTCTCCCGACGCCCTGGACCTTTCCGGACTCGATCTCGCGCCGGAGGTCCTCGAAGAGCTACTGCAGGTGGACCTCCCCGGATGGAAAGCAGAAGTCCCGCTCATTCGTGAGTACTTCGAGCAATTCGGTGATAGGCTTCCCCAGGAGTTGTGGGATGAGTTGAAGAATCTGGAACAACGCCTCGACAAAGCCTAGGTCAGGGCGATCGCTCAACAAAATGTCCGCCTGTGTGCGTACTGAAACGCGTCTAAGCGGCGACAACGGTGTCGCCGCTCTTCAAACACCAGAGTGCTATAACATGAGGCCGTGGTCGAGCTCCAAATCCTTGCCGCTTCTCTCTTGAAAACGGGAGGAAGGGGATTTGTCCAGCTTGCGGAAATGGCTACCACCTGTGCCGCCACATCAGTGTCCGTGCTCCAACATGCCCCTATGGTCACAAAAGCTCTGTCCGCTTCCCGTGTTTCGAGGAGAACCATAGGGGGATCGACCGGTGGGACGGGCGTGTGAAACTGTCTCAAAACTCGGGACACACCAAACATCGTAGCACGATTTGGCGTCGATGCGTGGAAAGGCACCCTCACCCCACCCCTCTGCCAGAGGGAAAGGGAGCCGGAAGAATCCCCTCCCCCGAGTTCGGGGGAGAGGGGCAGGGTGAGGGGGTGTGCCACGATTATCACGGACTGCCGGCTCTTGAGACAGTTTCTTCTCGCCCATCACCGCCGAACAGGAGGCACGGACAGTATTATTGACAATCTCCATCACGATCCCACGCTCGCCTCATCCCTTGTCTTGTTGCGAGCCGGATTCTTCACCTGGCTTGTTTTCAGAAGGGGACGGAGGCGGCGTTGCCGAGGTGTTCCCAGGGGGTGCAGGTGCGTACGCTGGCGCTTCCATGGGTTGACGAGACCGAGCAGGACCACTCAGCCCCACTTTTTCGTAGAGACCGAGAAGAATGTTTCCGGTGGACTCATTCGGTAGTATCTTTTCTGTCACCCAAACGAGCACGAACACGATTGCTGCTATGATTCCTGCCACAATGAGGAATGCAATCAGGAAGATCAGCCCCGTCAGAATCAGAACAAAATAGATCGGAAACAGGAAGCCGTAGAAGAAGCCTCTACCGACTCGTCTGGCAGTATTTTCCTCTTGATCCCGACCGAGAATGTCGTCAAAGAGTCTGACGTAATAGTTCTTGTTGTAGTAGCTGAGAACTCCGCTCAATATCCCGAGCACAATCATTCCGATCAACTTGAGAATCATAATCTCCTCCGTTCAGATTCCTGCTGCAGGACAGGATTAGGATTGCGCGACCCGGCGTGACCCCGGGATTAGTTTTCTCGCAACGTCTCAGGCCTCGGTCACGGCATACGGTTGGGTGGGCAGCCCGTGGACCCCTTACCGCTTCTTCGCCTTTTTTCTCGCCTGTCGTGCTTGTTTGCTCTTTTTCCTCTGCTTTTCTAAAGTTTTCTTCGAGACCTGTTTACCCCGTCGCATTTCGGGAAGGCCGAATGGGGCCTGGGCTCCTTCCTCCGGACCCGTAACCCCGCCGAAGAGATTCCCACCGAGCATGCGCTGGAGTCCCTTGAGCTTTTTCCATCTTCCCCGGACCTTCCCTCCGCCCATGGCGTACATGAGGTCCCTCATGTCTTTGAACTTCACCAGAAGATCGTGTACCTCGCTCTCGGTTCGGCCCGATCCCTGGGCAACACGCCGGATCCGGCTCTCATTGAGCAAGTTCGGTCGGTGACGCTCCTTGGGGGTCATGGAGTTTATGATCGATTCTATCCGCACTAGCTCGTAATCGTCCACCGATACGGATGAAGGCAGTCCTCCGGGGAAGAACGGAAGCTTCTCGACAATCTCCTGGAGGGGGCCCATTTTCTTTATCGTCTTGATCTGACTAAGGAAGTCCTTCAGGGTGAAATCCCCCTGGAGCATTCTGAGTGCGTCTTCCTCAGCCTTCTTCTCGTCGACGACCTCCTCGAAATCCTTGACCAGCCCAACCACATCGCCGAACCCGAGGATTCGAGAAGCCAGCCCCTCAGGACGAAATTCTTCGAGACGGTCCAGGCTTTCGCCCATTCCAACGAACTTGATAGGAACCCCGGTGGCCTCCTTGATGGAGATGGCCGCCCCTCCGCGCGCATCACCGTCGAGTTTTGTGAGGATGAAACCGGTAAGCTGAATTCGTTCGTTGAAGGCCCGTGCGATGTTCACGGATTCTTGACCGATCATGGCGTCGCATACCAGCAACACGTCGTCGGGATGGGTGAGGCTCTGGATGTTCCGCAATTCCTCCATGAGGGCCTCATCCACGGTGAGACGGCCGGCGGTATCGAAAATAGCAACATTGCAGCCCAAGGCCACAGCCTCATTGAGAGCGCTGGAGCAAATCTCAGGAGGAGCCGCCCCTCCATTCGAGTAGACGGGCACATTGAGGTCGCTTCCCAGCTTTTTCAGTTGGTCTACCGCTGCGGGCCGATAGATGTCAGCGGCCACGAGCAAGGGGCGTCTTCCTGACTTGATGAGAAAACGGGCTAGCTTTGCTGCAGTGGTTGTCTTGCCGGACCCTTGGAGCCCGACCATCATGATCGCGCTTACCGCCTTTGTCCCGAGGTTCAATGACGTGTTGCCGGCGCCCATGAGCTTGACCAGCTCCTCGTGGCAAAGGTTGATGAAATAATCGCCCGGCGATATTTTGAGCTTTCTCTCTTTGTGCTTGACGGAAGTTTGGACTATCTGTCCGAGGGCCTGCTCTTTGACTCGATCGAGGAATGAGCGCGTCACCTGAAACTCCACATCTGCTTCCAAGAGCGAGACGCGAATCATCTTGAGCGCTTCGCCGAGATTCTCCTCATCAAGTGTGCGCATTCCCTGGAGATATTGCCGAACATCGCGGAATCCCCGGGTGAGGACTTCGAGCACTTCTTAGGCCTCCTGAAAAACCGGTTGTCTTAAAACGTTTTCAATTACCATAACGTTCTTCAAAATGTAAGCACTTTCTTTTCTTGCCGGCAAGAGGCTTTTCTGTTATAAACGTGCAACTTTTTCCGGCACGGGCCGCTGCCGGCCGAGGATATGACGATGAGCGCACTCAAACAGTTCCACGTGAAGACGAAAATTTTCTTCGGACGCGAAAGTATCCGCTCTCTTGGCGCAGTGGCTCGAGAATTGGGAGCCCAGAGATTCGTTCTCGTCGCGGATCCGGCCATGGAAACGACCGGGATACTGAGCGTGGCCCTCTCGAGCCTTTCCCAGGAAGGGTTGGAAGGCCTAACCTTTACTGGCCTGGAGCCGGAACCGTATCTGGATAGTGCTGACGAGGCGGCGAAGATAGGGCGCGAAATCGGGGCAGACCTCGTGGTGGGGCTCGGTGGGGGCTCTACCATGGACACTGCCAAGGCTGCATCAATCCTGATAACGAATGCAGGGGCAGCCGAAGACTACGTGGGTCTCAACAAGGTAGAGGCTCCCGGGACGTCCACCATCATGATTCCTACGACAGCAGGTACCGGAGCCGAAGTCACGTTTACCGCGGTTTTCACCAATAGGGAAACCAACGTGAAAGGCGGAATAAACAGTCCGTTCCTCTACCCGGACGCAGCCGTCCTGGACCCCGAGCTCACTGTTTCGATGCCGCCGGAAGTAACCGCAGCAACAGGCATGGATGCTCTCACTCACGCGATTGAGTCCGTGACCAGTAGGTCGTCAACCGTTTTCACGGAAGCTTTGGCTTTCCGTTCGATCGGCTTGATAAGCGAAAACCTCAGGCGAGCTGTGTTTCACGGGGAAGACATTCAGGCGAGAGAGAGCATGCTGCTCGGAAGTCTCCTTGGGGGAATGGCTCTGGCCGATGCGGGAGTAGGAGCAGCACACGCATTAGCCTATCCCATGGGCGGCCACTACAGGATTCCTCACGGGTTGGCGAATGCCATGATGATCCCTCATGTCATGGAATTCAATCTTCCTGCGGCAGAGAGGTCGCTGGCAAACGTTGCTCGATGCATGGGGGAGTCCGTGGAGGGGAAGTCCCTTCGGGCTGCAGCGGCCGCAGCGGTAAATGCTGTTCGAACGCTTTGCGAGGACATTGGAATACCGTCTTCCCTGCTGGACGTCGGTCTTCCCCGAGCAGACATTCCGATGCTTGTTGATGGAGCTCTCAAAGTTACTCGACCGGTCGAGAACAACCCGAGGACGCTGAGCAAAGAGGCTGCAGCACAGATATATCGGCGAGCCTTCGGTGATCGGCCGGAGATAACAAAGACTTGAGCGGACTTCGATTCAATTACGTTCCCCTGTCAGCAATTTGAAATACCAACTGTTCCCTTCAGGCCTCGCGATATATGCGGTGGAGGATCTTCATAGGAGGAATGCATGCCGGGATATGAATGGCTCGGAGAAGCGGAAAAAGAGCAAGTGAACGAGGTCTTTGAAACGGGGATTCTTTTCCGCTACGAATTCGACAACGTCCGGAAGGGCGTGTACAAGGTTCAGGAATTCGAGGAAAAATTCGCGAAATACACGGGAGCTGTCTACGCTCATGCCGTTACGTCTGGCACGGCTGCTCTCAAGGTCGCTCTCGCTGCACTCGGGGTCGGACCAGGCGACGAGGTTATTACCCAGGGATTTACGTTCGTGGCTACGTTCGAGTCAATCATCGAAGCCGGTGCAGTTCCGATTCCGGCTGAAATCGATGAGACCCTGAATATGGATCCCCAGGATTTCGAGAAGAAGATTACCGAGAAGACGAGGGCCGTCATCCCGGTCCACATGCTCGGCTCCCCTGCCCGGATTCAAGAGATCATTCAAATTGCCAAGAAGCACGACCTGCGAGTCATCGAAGATACTGCTCAAGCTCTCGGTGCAGCCGTAGGAGGCAAGAAACTGGGGACTTGGGGAGACATGGGTACGTTTTCCTTCGATTTCTACAAGACCTTGACCACCGGCGAAGGCGGAATGGTGATCACAAACGACCGTGACCTCTACGTGAGGGCATCTGAATACGCAGACCACGGACATGATCATAACCCTGAAGTCGGCAGGGCCCTCGAGGGACGGAATTTCATCGGATTCAATTACCGGATGAGCGAGCTCCAGGGGGCTGTCGGGTTGGCCCAGCTCGGCAAGCTGGAAGACATGATCGAGCGCCAACACGAGAATCAGGCCCTTATTCGGGAGGCACTTGAAAGCTTCGAGGCCATAACGATGCGAGCTCTTCCGGAAAATGGGAAGGATAGTTACACGCATGTTTGCTTCTTCCTCCCCGATGCCGAAAAGGCGGCTGCGTTTCATCGCAACATCACGGAGAGAGGCGTCTCGGCAATATACTTCCGGAACAACCTTTGGCACTTTCTCCCAAACTGGGAGCACGTGATCGGGCGCAAGACCGCCTGGCCAGGGCCTTACCCGTTCGGCGGCCAGCCGTACGGAAAGGAAATGCGATATTCGGCAGACATGCTTCCGAGAAGCTCTGAGATTCTCTCTCGGCTTGTGACGATTCCGGTGTTTCTTCAGATGGATGAGGAGAGGATCAGAAACATAGTTATGGATTTGCAGGCAGCAGCAGAGGAAATTCTCTGACCCGGAGGAATCCCGTGGCGAGGATATGTGAAGTCTGGGGGTGCTCCTGCGCTCAATTGTCTCGATGAGCCAACACAATCCAAAGATAGTGGCATTCATCCCTGCCCGGATGGAGTCTTCCCGTTTTCCGGGCAAACCAGTCGCTGATCTGCATGGCAAGCCCATGGTCGTGCGGGTGCTTCAGAGGACAGAACAGTCACCTCTCGTGGACGAGGTCTACGTGGTGACGGATTCTCGGATAATCCTCGATGCTGTGGAGAAGAACGGAGGCCATGCGATCCTGACATCGAAAGACCACCCCAGTGGTACAGATCGTATCGCAGAGGCAGCCTCGAATATCGGGTTGGCTTTCGATGCGATCGTTGTCAATGTACAGGGAGATCAGCCGTTGATAGATCCTTCCATGGTAGAGGAAGTGGTACGTCCGCTGCTGAAGGATCCGACGATCCCAATGAGTACCCTGATTTACCGGATAATCCGCGAGCAAGAGATTCACGATCCCAATGCCGTGAAGGTGGTCGCGGATTCCGAGGGGTACGCTATTTACTTTTCCCGGGCGACTATTCCTTTTTTTCGGGAAAAAGATAGGGAAGCAGTCTATTTCAAGCATCATGGCATCTACGCGTATAGAAACGATTTTCTCCAGCGTTTCGTACGTCTCCCCCAGGGATATCTGGAAAAAGCGGAGCACTTGGAACAACTCCGCGCTATCGAGCACGGGTACCGGATCATGACCGTGACAACGGACAAGGATTCGATCGAAGTCGATACCCCCCAGGACCTTGAACGAGTGAAGAAAACCTGGGGAGAGATCGATTGACAAGGGTGAACGAGTGATGATACTTCTTACAAGTTCGCTTCGTCGGTCTTGATCGAGGAAGAGGCGGTCTTGTCTTAGATGTCTGCGAGCTTGGCTCTCAGAGATCCTAGCAAAGGAGTTAACGTGGCGCGGGACGATAACGTCAAAGTCGAAGGAACAGTGGTAAAGGTGCATTCTGGGGGAATGTATCAGGTGGAAACGGATGACGGTAGAAGTATCCGAACGAAGCTCTCCGGTCGAATGTCGCGATTCAGAATCAAGGTTCTCCTCGGGGACCGAGTCACTGTAGCACTTTCCCCTTACGATCTTACCCACGGCCTTATTGTGTACCGGGGCAAGTGACGCCCAAGAGGCTACTTAAGGCTACCCCTTCTTGATGCACAGCAGAAGCAGAGATGTGACAATCGTTTGGGGTAAGCGATTGGCGCCGCAGGGATACGTTTGTCTTCGTGACACAGCGTGGTGTGTGGTATGTTTCTGGGCATCTGCCCACATTGCCAGCGTGGGCCGCGCACAAGGACTCAGCGTAGAACGAGCTCGTAGACCGGTTTAGACGAATGCTGGATGCAAGGATCTTCTTGGACCAGAACTCAAACGAGGCAGGAGCATGGAAATAGTCTTCCTTGGCACAGGGGCAGCGTGGAGCCTTCCAGAGTACTCGTGCCGATGCCAAGCGTGCACCAAAATGCTGGAGCTCGGCGAAGAACGAACGAGAACCTCGATCCTTTTTCGCGGAAGCGAGTCCGTTCTCATCGATTGCAGCCCGGACATCCGCAGCCAGATGTGGCGCAACAACGTAGAACGGCCGGACCTTATACTGATCACGCACGAACACGGCGATCATTACCTCGGTTTGGACGATTTGCTGGTTTTCCGCCGGTCAATGCCAAAAGATTTATGGCGCCCTATTCCCGTATACGCTACGGAAGATTCTTGGGGCACTATCGAGACGAGATTCGGTTATCTCCTGGGATCACTGATCGAGAAGCGTATGGTGCTTCCCGGAAAACCGTTTGAACGGGATCATATGAAAATTACGCCGTTTAAGACCTTTCATGGCCCTACTGCAAAGGGTTCGGTGGGATACGTATTGGAGGAGACGAATCAAGACCATTTCAAGCTGGTCTATACATCTGATTTCATGACCGTGGTCGACGAGCCGGCGATTCTCATGAAACCGGACGTACTGATTATCCAATCTCACTGGCTCAACGAGCCCGAGATCAATCGGCCCCACCACATGAGCTTCCAGAAGGCCATGGATTATATCAATCGTTGGAGTCCCAAACGCTCATATCTCGTCCATATTTCTGACGGCGACCAGATTCCCGATGATCCAGCCAATAGCTTTTTGAAGAAATACGTCCCAGCAAAGAGGATCGCCCACCCGATCTCCGGGAAACCATATGCTATTCCGAGATGTCAAGAAGAATGGCAGGAAATCGTAAATGCGATCAGTAGCGACTACAACCTTCCAGGCAGGATAATAGTCGCCCGGGACGGGCTGCGGATATCGTTCGATTCATGAGCTCCCGGAATTCCGGCTGGAAACAAGGGAAAGATGCGTCTGCGGGCGTGCGAAGACTTGGTGTTGGATCACTCATTGTCCGCTGGCGTCACCCCAGGAAACAGACAGGCACCGGCCTACTCCAGTCAACTTTTTCAACATGATCGAGGAAAACATGGAAGAGGATCTCAAGAGCAAGACTTCTCGAGTAGCAAAACTCTATTTCGACGGATACCCGGACGAGCGCCCCTTCGACCTGTGGCGTTCGTTTGACAAGGGATTGGCAAAGGACCTCTCCCTATTTATCACGGGCCAGATGTACGCGCGCGAGCGTATTCCTCACACGACACGGCAAATGATCACCGTGGCAGCGCTGACCGTGCTTGAACGAACTGAGGAGCTCAAGCTTCACCTCTATGGGGCGCTCAATGTGGGATGCGATCCCCACGACGTTGCAGAGGTGATTTTTCAGAGCGGGATCTATGGAGGAATGCCGGCAGTCAACAAGGCCCTAAAGGTCTTCCGGGAAGTCCTTCAGGAGAGGAACGAATGGCCGTTGGAGCAGCGGTCGGAATAGAGTCGCTACCAGCCGCCCGTTCCAGGTGTGAACGCATGAGAAGACTCGCTGTGCCGCTGAAGATTCTGTGAAGCAATCAGTGGCAGGAGAGATGCCGGCCCCCACCTGCGCTCTAAGCCAACCGTCTGGCGACGACGCATAGGGGAATGCATCGTAACGTGACGACACTAGTCGTCGAGGGTGAATTCAAATTCGTCTCCGACAGAATCGAGATCGAGCTCCGTTTCTTGTGCCGCGGGACCAACCTTTGTCGCGGCCGTTCGGGAACCGGCCGCGAAGGAGCCGGTCTGCCCGGTGAAGAGCTCATCGAAGTCCACTTCAGGAGGGTCGTAAAGAATTCCCAGCCGGCTGCGAACAGCCGCCAGGTCCTTGCCGCACTTCGGACAATCGTGGTTGTAGTCGAAACTGATGTAGTCGCACTTATCGCACCTCAATGTACACCTCCGGGATGCTGTTGGATCTCAAGCAGCTAACCATAGATTACCATGAAGTACTTGATTAATCAAGTTATACGCTCTGAGAAGCTCCACAGAACACCGCTGTTCCGCTCGTCTCTAGGCTTTGCGGTGGTATGCCTCCTCGTTTTCACAGCGTGCGCCACCGTTCCCCATACGGGGCGCAGGCAATTCAACATGCTGTCCGACACCCAAATGAACGCGCTTGGATTAAAGGTGTTCAATGAAATCATGGCCAGGGAACGAGAAATCCAAGACGATCGTATCAGGGGAATCGTGAAGCGGGTTACCGAAAGGGTAAGTGGGGCTGCCGAGGCCCTCGATAGTCCCAAATTTCAGTGGGATGTGAAAGTCGTAGAGAGTGATGAGCCGAACGCGGTCTGTTTGCCCGGCGGGAAGATCGTGGTGTTTTCCGGCATTCTTCCGTACGCGCGAAACGAAGCGGGATTGGCCGCCGTCATTAGCCATGAAATTGCCCATGCGGTTGCGCGCCATGGTGGTGAGAGGTTAAGTCAGCAGCTAACCTTGAGAGGAGCCATCGCCATGGGTAGCGAGATTCTCAAAGAGAAAGACGGAAAGCTCGACGCGAAGTCTCGGGCTATCCTCGGCGCGCTCGGCTTGGGCGGCACTCTGGGGGTGATCCTGCCGTACAGTAGGACTCATGAGCTTGAGGCAGACCGGATTGGCCAATTGTACATGGCACGGGCAGGATACGATCCCTCGGAAGGGGTCAATTTGTGGACGAGAATGGCTCAGATCAAGAAGCCTCCTCTACCGGAATGGCTTTCGACCCACCCTGCGGATGGCGAGCGCGTGAGAAGACTGAAGGAGACATTGCCACAGGCGAACGCGCAATACGCTCAAGCACCGGTCAAGTACGGCAAAGGCACTCCGCTTTGACAAGTCAGAGGTTGGAGGCGATATTCTGCTACATGGTCACACCCGGCCGGACATTCATCCGTCCAGGAGATTCGGAGTGGGTAAAACAATGAGCTCAGACGATACGATCAGAGCATTCGTGGCTCTAGAGTTGTCGGAAGATGGAAAAGCTTTCTTGGAATCGGTCAGCGATTCCCTTCGCCGGACGCGAGCGGACGTCAAGTGGGTTCGCCCGGAAGCAATACACATCACCCTAAAGTTCCTGGGAGAGATCGCGAAAGATTTGATCTCGGACATCGAGCAGGATTTGACTCCCGTGTGTGCTCAGCAACCCCCCTTCAGGCTTACTGTTCGAGGGCTCGGGGCATTTCCGAACCTGTCCAGACCGCGGGTAATCTGGGCGGGTATTCATGAAGAGAATCCATGCCTCTCGCGCGTGGCCGGACGAGTGGAGACCGTCCTGGAGCCCCGTGGCTTTGCCCGAGAAAAGCGTCCTTTCAGCCCACACCTTACGCTTGGTCGAGTCCGGTCGGGCAAAGGAATAGGAGAGCTCGTGGACACAATCAGGCAGAAGCTTGATCTCACGGGACCATCTTTCGTGGCCCGGCGTGCGGTTCTGTTTCAGAGTATTCTGAAGCCGACAGGGGCTGAATATCATGCGCTGCGCCATTTCCCGTTTTCTGACCGCTGAGCCGTCAGGCCGCGGGACCCTTGACTTTTTATGCTCTCTTTCAGTACATAGCCACTCGACAGGATTGACCCGGAGACGGAACAGCTATTTTGTCCGAGAACCCGCCACATGCCATCCTAGCAACCGTCTTGTTACTCGCTGGAATTGTGCTGTTTCACGCCGGTTCCCTCCGTGCAGAGCCACCCGAAGTCGTGGCTCCCCCAGTTGCAGCTCCTTCCGATCAGACGTCGCCAGACTCCACCTCCTCCGTTGCCCCGGTTCAACAATCGGCCGGAGCCGAAGCCAGTCCCGAGATCCCGGATCTGTGGATAGATCCTGACCCCCCTCCTGATGACCCCTGTCTTCCGCCCCTCTATAGAAATTGGCGCGAATTCGCCCTTGATTGCAGAGAAATCCGGGAAAGTCATCTCCAATCCGTACGTATCGTGATCAACTCTTCACATTTCCAATTGGCCGTGGAGGTGATCGGAAAAGATGGATCCGTGGAGTGTGTGTATGAAACTCCAGTGGCACTGGGCGGCCCACGCACGCCAACTCCTGAAGGAAGATTCGTTATCAACCACCTGTACTGCTACCCGGACGTGATGTACTTTGACAAGACCTTCGGGGAAATCCCAGGTCTGTACAAGGCATTTTTCGCTCCGGTGCTTCTCTGCGACGAAGTGGGACGCTGCCGTCGCTATCGGGATCTCGGTCTGCACGGCTACGACGCGCGAGCATATCCTAGCTCTGTACCACAGATTACGTACGGGCCTGCTTCTGCAGGGTGCATCCGTGTGCCAGACCCGTGCAAGCTCAAGACACTCTTAATCCGTCTCGTCGGAGTAGGGCCCCTGAGAAGAGATGACAGGGGCTGCTATCACTGGTTTAACCGGCCCATAGAGGTTGTCATTGGAGGAGAGTACCCCTGGATTGACGAAGCGTCTTCTGTGCAGGCTGCCGTACACGAGGGCCTGAAGAAAGTTCAGAGCGGTCTCGAATACCTGATAGGAATACTAGCGCCATGAAATGGCATGAGACCCATGCCGCCACCTATTGAATTCACGTGGCATCCCTCACGGTTGAACTCTGTCGCATCCCATTGCTACTCCCGTGAACGGGCCGAAATCACTGGCAGACCACTTGTTATACAGGAAGGCCTCTTGCGGAGACAGAGCGCAGGGGAGAATCTCTCACCAGGAAACCGCCACCACAGGGACCTCTATGAGTAGATCTGGGCTATCCATCGCAAGAAGATTATGCACCCGATCACGAACAAGGCTTTGGTAATCCAGGAAATACTGTCTAGCAACATTTCATGCCTCTCCACGCGGGTGGCTGACCGACATGGGGCCTCTGTCCCGCAAGCCTCTTACCTCTCGCACTCTATCATGCCCGCGAGAACACGAACAAGCCTAAAGGTCGAACCCTCGGCGATCGAGATCGTGGAAGCAAAGAGAGAGCGAACCCAAGCCAGCGGAAGTGGAGGCAATGGAAGACCGGGAGCGAGCGATAATTCCAGCACGACGTAAAGTCACCTTATACGCGACAGCAGCGACCGTTTCGCGGTCGCTGCCTTGGGATAGGGAATATGATGGGCCCAATGATGAAGCCCGATGATTCAAAGGACCTCAAATCCCTGGATGGGGGGGTTATGGGGGAGGGAGGGTGTCCATCCAGGGCAGAGGTCAAAACCAGCACTTTCGGCTACCGCCGAAGTGCCTCTTTACGGTTGAGGAATATAGGAGAAGCCTTGAGAAAAGTCAAGAAAATACTTTAAGAAATAATTATAACATATTGAGGCTATTAATAATAATTGCTGCATATCGTGTGCCACGACTCGAGCCTCGTCCCCCTCGCGAAACCACATATAAATGTAACGCATCCTCTTCGTTTGCGAAGAGTAGGGTGGGGGTATTGAAAGTGCCTCAAGACTCGGGAGACAGCAGAAAGAGTGGTACGGTGCGGGAGGATACTGCCCATGGAGCCCTCACCCCACCCTCTCCCACAGAGGGCTCTGTCATTCCGGGCGGTTGCAAGTCTCCTCTCCCTGCGGAAGACGGCTAGGGTGAAGGTGCAAGAAAAGAAGCGTGCCACGATCTTAACATTTGCCGGGATTCCGAGACAGATTCTGCTTGTGTTCCCGCACCCACAGGAGCCGAAGGCCGGTTTCGTTTGAAAGACCGGGAATTACGTCCTACAATACCGTACATGGAGTCCCCGGATGGAACGGAGGTTCCTTGCAGGAAGAGGAGAAGCAGAAGATCGCACTGTTGGTGGCTCGTTGCAATCGAGGGGAGCGGCGCGCATGGGAGGAATTGTATTCTCGATACCATGGGTTAGTTGCCAGGGTTGTGTCTCAATACGACCCTTCGGGACACGGTGATCACGAGGACGCAGTTCAGGAAGTGTTCTTCAATTTATTCAAGGCTCTGCAGCGCTACGACCCGAACCGACCGCTGGAAGCATACATAGTAGAGATTGCTCGGCGCGTGCGAGTCAGCACGTACAGGAGATTCACTGCATCGAAAAGGCGAGGGGGGACCGGCTCGACCATTTCCCTGGATGTTCACAATTTCGCAGAAGGGGGATACGTCTCGGTGGTCGGACGAGACAAAGATCAAGAATCGTTATTGGGCGACCTGCAGGAGGCGAGGCTGCTGCGGAAAGCTCTTGGGGCGATCTCTGAAGCCTGCCGCGAGTTGCTTGCATTGCGGTACGACCGCGGGCTCCCGTACAAGGAGATGGCTGAGATCCTCGGGGAGAGAGAGGGAACCCTTCGTGTCAAAGTGCAGCGGTGCCTCGCGTCCCTGGGCCGTAGCTTTAGGGATCTGACATCGGATGGGGTGAATGTCCCGTGACCGAAAGAGACGATACATGTCCGCAGGGCAGGGATGCCGGACAGCTCCTGGCTTATTTGGAAGGGGATCTGGACGATGGAACCCGACTAGAGTTGGAGCGCCACATCGGCGAGTGCCCTGTTTGCTCTTCTGAGATTGAGATCCTCCGTCAGGCGGACCTTGTTCTCAAGAGGCATCCGGAAGTCTTCCATCCGGACGAAGCGGACCTCTTTCGATTTGCCTCCGAAGGGGTCAGTCCCGAACCTGCCATCGAGGCCCACCTAAGATCTTGTGATGAATGTGGGAAGGCAGCGCGAGCGATTGCCGACTGGACCGCGTCGGATGCGCATCAGATAACACATACGGTCCGCATTCCCGACGCTCTTACTCGTCGTCTTGATCGCTTGTACGCGAAGGGGGCCGGACGCCGAAGCTTCAGCGAGCTCATCGCCGAGCTCGTGCGCGTGCCGTTCAGGGTGCCTGCCCTGGCATTGAGCACAGTGGCAGCGCTTGTGGTCGTGGCAGTTCTTGCTGTTCCTGTCTGGAGATCATTTGAGACGGGGTCCCTGATGAAGGTTTCACTGAAGGACTCAACCGTCTCGATGCCAGGGGAGGGGACCCTTCGGGAAGAATCGAGCGCAGTGAAATCTGAGGACAAGGATTCACGTCAGGACCAGGAGCCTTCTCAGCAGGCAGCAGCGCGTACACCGATTCAGCGCGAACCGAAATTAAAGCGCGGCATTGGCCCCGCGGCCCCCCTGTTGTATGGCGAGCATCCCTTGTCAGAGAGTGATGAAATCCACGGTGTCCGAAAACCGGCCGGCGAGCCTGCTCCATCACCCGAGATGCCTCTCGACGACTCCCCGACGGAGCCTTCGTTGAGTGTAGCTCGGCAGGTCGCACCTCAGGAGTTGCCAGAGGGGGCCGGTGAGATCGCTCCCGTTCGCGAGCGCGCCAAATTTCGAGATGTCCCTCATGCAGGTCGAGAGAGAGAAGAGGGCAGGGCACGGGTGGAAGTGAGGATTACCGATCCGAAAGGGAATCCCGTGCCGTGGATCCGGTTCGAGGCGCCAGAGGCCTTGAGAAAAAGGTATACGTTTCTCATGCCCACGATTGCGTCGAAAGAACGAAAGGAATCGGCTCCAGCGTCTGCGGACATGCGTGGAATAGTAGTCGCTCCGGGAGCGCAGACTTCCGCCGACCTTGTGGTAAGGATCGTGGTGGAGAGAACGGGTGAGGGCTACCACCTCACGGCGGTGCTTAGTGGCGGCCCTTCAGGAGAACCGAGCACAACGCAGGACGTCTCGAATGTCTCTCGCGAACGCATTGGAGCAGCGATTTCATCCCTGGTCACGTCTCTTTTGGCCCAACAATGACTCACCATGTCACCGGGAGGTCCATGCTTCGGCTGCCGTCCGCATCCTGGCCAGGGCTTCTTCCACGAGACTCCGTGGTGACCCGAAGCTGAGTCTGACAAACCCGGGCATTCCGAACAGATCCCCCGAGCCTAGGCCCACCCCGGCTCTCTCAAAGAACTGGGCCGGATCGGCCAACCCCATTGAGCGCGCATCCAGCCAGGCAAGGTATGTGGCTTCCACGTGGCTCATGGATAATCCAGGGATCTTTCCTACGACTTCTTGCACGAAGTCCCTATTTCTTCTCAGGTAAGACAGGAGTGCTTCGAGCCATTCGGCCCCGTCACGGTATGCTGCAAGAGCAGCAGTGAAAGCTAGGGCGTTTACGCCGGGAACGATGCCGGCCATGGCCCTCTTGAACCGGGCTCGGAGCTCCCGATCGGAGATGATTGCGAAGCCGATCCCCAGGCCGGGCAGGTTGTACGTCTTGCTGGGCGCCATGAGCGTTATCGTACGGGATGCAATTTCGGGCGCTAGGGTCGCGGTGGGAATATGTCGCGCGGTCTGATCCAGCACGAGGTCGCAATGGATTTCGTCTGAGCAAATGACCGCTCCCTTGCGCTCACAAAGCTCGGCCAGATCAAGCAGCTCTTCACGCGTGAACACGCGGCCGCAAGGATTGTGGGGACTGCACAGCAAGAACAGGCTGGTACGAGGGGGGAGCGAGCTGTTCAACCCGTCCATGTCGAATCTCCACCGCCCCGAATCCTGAATCATGGGAACGGTGACGATCTGTTTCCTGGAGTAGCGGGGCGCCGAAAGAAAAGGAGGATATACGGGAACACTGGTGGCCACGAGGTCGCCATCTGCCCCCACGGCGCGGCACGCCACATTCAGGCCGGTCACAAGCCCAGGTAGCCAGACGATCCACTCCGGCTCTATCGCCCATCCGTAGGAGCGCAAGAGGGATTCCTGTAGCACGTCAACGAGCTCACTTGGCGCTCGAGTGTACCCGAAGACCCCGTGATCCACACGCCTGTGCAAGGCGGCTAATACCGGGCTCGGTGATTTGAAATCCATGTCAGCAAGCCAAAGAGGTATGACGTTTCGTCCACCGTACCTTTCCCACTTTTCACTGGCTGTGCCGTATCGATCAATGGGTGCGTCGAAAAGAGAAGATTCGACCCGTTCCATCACGCGACTCTCCATAGGGGGAAAATTGACATCCTGCCTCAGAGCCGTCACGGCATCAATTCCAGGGCGGAGAAGAACACTGCGGCCACGTTGAGAAGGATCAATGCCGCCACCGATCCCCACGACACAATGTTGAGCACGAGGCCGCCGGCATGGTCACCCATCAGGGATCGATCGTTCACAAGGAGGACCATGAAGACAAGTACCGCGGGAAGGACGAGCCCCTGAAGAACCTGCGAGACGTACATGATTTTAACGAGCGGAAGACCGGGTATCAGAATAATCAGACCAGACAAGAAAATAGTAAAGCAATACAGGCCGTAAAACTGGGGCGCTTCAGAGAATTTCTTGTCGAGGCTCGACTCCCACCCGAAAGCCTCACATACCGTGTAAGCCGTGGAAAGGGGCAGAATGGATGCAGCGAACATTGAAGCATTGAATAATCCGAACGCGAACAGCCACTTGGAATAATCCCCGGCCAGCGGAGCCAGCGCAAGGGCTGCTTCACTGGCTTCGGTGATCTGTATGCCGGCCTTGTGCAAGGTGAACGCGCATGTAAGCATGATGAAAGTCGCCACTACGCATACGACGACCGATCCGAAAATTACATCGATCCGCGACACCGTCAGATCCTTTTTCATTCCCGTGCCCTTGTCCACGATGGATGCTTGGAGATAGAACAACATCCACGGGGACACCGTGGTCCCGACGAGACCCACCATCATGACGAGGTAGGGAGGATCAGTTCGGATCGTTGGAGAGACGAGAGCATGAAACACCTCGGTCCAGTCAGGGCTGACGAGAAATCCCGTGACCACATACGAGACGAAGAGAAAACAGGCTGCCAGGAAGACCTTCTCTACCGATCCGTAGGTTCCCTTTACCACGAGCCACATCAAGAAGAGAATGCTGAAGGGAACTGATAGGTAGCGGGAGATTTTGAAGAGCTCCAGCGCCGCCGCAATGCCCGCGAATTCAGCGAGCGTTGTCCCGAGATTGGCGATGACGAGGACAACCATGGTGTAGAAAGTACACTTGACGCCGAACCGCTCTCGTATGAGGTCCGACAGCCCCTTTCCGGAAACCACGGCCATCCGTGCACACATCTCCTGAATAATGATGAGCAGCAGTGCGGTCGGCAGCATGAGCCAGATCATGGACAGACCGTATTCAGCTCCGGCCAGAGAATACGTTGCGATTCCGCCCGCGTCGTTGTCCGCACTCGAGGTGATGATCCCGGGTCCCATAATGAGGAGCAGAACCCACAGACCTCTGAGACGGCGCCGGAAAAATCCGCCGGCGGCAGCACGCGACTCTTCAGCACGATGTCCCACCGCAGTCCTCCCTCAGAAAAACCCTCACTCTCTTGCCTGTACTTTCAGAATCTTGCGGCTCCATCATAATCAGCCCTATTTGCCCAGGTACGGCGCTAGTACTTCCAGAATGGCTTTGAATCGAATCACTCCTTTCATTCTCCCTTCTTCGTCTACAACGGGAAGCCCCCTGAATCCGTACTTTGCGAACAGATTCGCTATGTCTTTGGCGTGGTCGTCGATGCGGGCAGTTATCATACGGGTAGTCATGATTCTCTCAACCGGCGTGAAGATCTCGTTGGACAAGAGCTCTCGCAAGTTCACGACCCCCAGCAGCTTTCCCTGATCATCCACTACGTAAATGTAATAAATCACATCTGCTTCGTCGGCGTGAGACCGGATGTGCGCAAGCGCATCAATGATGGGAGTGGCGGGGGTAACGGTCAGGTATTGGGTTGTCATGAGGCCGCCTGCCTCGTCTTCATCGTGAACGAGCAAGCCTTTGACTTTTTCCTCGTAATCATTGTCCATCTCGCGAAAGATACCGTCGACTGTATCCCTCGGGAGATCGGCGATCAGATCCGCAGCCTCATCAGGCGCCATTTCCTCAATGATGTCCGCGGCCTTTTCGGGCCGCAGCGCGCGCATTATCGCAACCTGCACTTTCGGGTCCATTTCCTCGAGCGCGTCGGCGAGGATCTCCTCATTCAGAGCTTCTACCATGGCCGTCCTCTCATGAACGTCCATATCTTCGATAATGTCGGCCAGATCCGCAGGATGAAGCTTCGACAATTCGCCCATCGGAACTTGGAGACGCAGCCTACGAAGATCCGCCAAGGGCTGGACGAAGTGCCAGGAGATGAAAAGCTCCTTTAGCTGATAGTCGAAGAACCACTCACAGAATCTCACTACGTGGTCCTCAAATCCGAGGCGTCTGAGAAGGCCCCGAATTCCTACATCCACGGCGACGAGCACAAGCTTCCCATTGGATTGGACGAACTGGAGGTCATTTACCCGTTCGACCTTTGCTCCGTGCACGTCGACGATCTGTTTGTCCAGGAGGAACTCCTTCAAGCGGACGTGAGAAGGCGACAGAACTTGCTCAGACAGGGGGATTGGAACGGTCCGATTGGGCTTGAGGATGATTCCCGAGGGGTCGACTTTGTCGACATCCGTCCACGGCAGGCACGAGAGCTTAGTCGACCACAACGGTCGAAAAATGAGAGTGACCACTTCGGGATGTGGAGCATCTAAGCTCACCACCAGATCGCGCAGTTTGCCCAACACGGTGCCCTCGATGCCGGAGAGTACTTTCCGAGAGAGAAGATTGCTCAGGTACAGCCATGCTGGCCGGGAATTGTCCAAGAGTGCCTCCAGCGAGGGTGAACATCACTACTGACTGACCTGACGGTGGTCGGTATTCCACGTGTTCCATCAAGCTCGCGGCTCCGAGCGGCGTCGTCGATAGTGCCTTGCGAAATGACGATTATAGCTCCAAAGCAGTTCCGTTGAAAGCGGAACTGAGGCATAATAGGTTTGGTCTTTGAAAAAAAACCTGGAGAAAACGATGCCGGTCAGAAAGCAGCTTGAAGTCATGCTCGCGGACGCACCTGGCGAATTGGCCAAGTTCACTGCCATCCTTAAGGACGAGCACATCAACATCGAAGCGATGAGCATTCAGGATGCGAACGAATACCTCTTGGCCCTCTATGATGTGCGAAACCAAACTGGGAGGCGAGTCGCTCCGCGGGATTATTATGAGGCGATCCTTAAGGAATCGGCCAAGTACTCGATGATTCGCCTGATTACCGACAATCCTGCCAAGTCGTTGGAAGTCCTAGGGAAATCCGGCTACAAGGTAAAAGTTCAGGATGTTATCGGCCTCGTCCTGGAGAACAAGCCGGGCATCCTCAACAAGGTGTCGCGGATGCTGGGAGACGCGGGAATAAACATAGCCTACACCTATGGTGCTGGATTCTCCGACACGGAGGCCGCGCTGTTCATATTCAAGGTATCCGATATGGAGGGTGCTTTGAAGCTCTTTCCCAACGGCACCCCCTGACCGAGGTCGGCAAGATCTCTTATCTTCGGAATTGGCGGGCCCTAGAGGTACCAGGAAAGATGACCGAGTGCGCTCCACGTGGGCAAGGAAGCGAGACGGTCCATTCGGATAGAGGATCGACTGTCTCCCGGGAGGATTCCTATGGACTCATCACCCGAATGTGCCGCGGGGAGGAGCCTGGCGTCGGTCCACGTCCCTCGAATGACAATGGACGGAGCTTGTGCAGCAGAAGCTCTCTCTGCGCCATCACCGTTATGCCCGAAAGGGGAAGCGGTGAAGAGATCTGGTGCTATACCAGCAAACGATTCTCTCCTCTGATATTGGACTCGTGGTCCGAAAGCGATGAATCCGATGACAGAGAGAACCTCCACGAAGTCCGAATCATGGACAACGATTACAACACGTACCGGGAAGTGATGGACATAACCATGCTTGTTTTGAGAATCACGGAAGAGCAAGCATTTGCCGTGGCATGGGAAGTAGACCACCTTGGGTCCTGTGTCGTGGCGATCGGACCACGTCAAGAGGCTGAAGCGATAGCGAGCGTGATCCGAACAATCGGGATAGAAGTTCGGGTGAGTCCGGTTGATGGCAAGCGGGGCATGGCTTGAGAGTGCCTGGTGGTCGGTGTCCGATAAGGGATATTATGTTAACTCACGGAATCGCATCCTCCAGACGCCCCTCCGCTTTGCCAGGCATTGCTCCATTGAAGAAATCACTCATCCCCGACTCGGAACTTCCTTGAACCACCTCTTGTGAAAGACCGATTGACACGCGTGTGCCTCACCCATAAGATTACCCCATGGAATCCTCGCCTCGGCCCAGCCATTCTCCTCGTCTCAGCGTCGCGGTGATTACCAAGAACGAGGCCGATCGTATACCTACGCTCTTCGAGAGCATAGCAGTTGCCGACGAAATCGTTGTGGTCGACTCCGGCAGCAGCGATCGGACGGTGGAGCTCTGTCAGCAGAGAGGAGCGAAAGTCATTTATCGAGAGTGGGCAGGCTATGCGGCGCAGAAACAATTCGCCCTAGAGGCCGCTACCGGGGAATGGGTGTTGAATCTCGATGCAGATGAGGCACTTTCCCCGGAATCTGCACGAGAGATTGCTCGTGCGCTGGAAGACGCCCCCCCTGCCGTAGCCGGGTTCTCCATGCCACGTCTGAGTCGATATTTGAACCGCTGGATTCGCCACGGAGGATGGTATCCGGACAGAAAGGTACGTCTCGTCCGCAGAGGAAGAGGCCGCTGGATTGGCGAAGGATTGCACGAGCGCCTGGAAGTCAACGGAGAAGTGCGTGATCTGGAACGCCCTCTCCTCCATTACGTGTACCGGGACATTTCCGATCAGGTTCGGACGATCAACACGTTTTCTTCAGTGTTTGCCGATCACAGAGCCCGTCCCGGGTCCGGTGCTTATCTGCTTTTGGGCGTTGTTCATGCATTGGGAAAGTTCTTTGAATGTGCAGTCTGGAAGCGAGGTTTGCTGGACGGCCTGCCCGGACTTGTGATAGCGGTCAATAGCGCATTCTATGTGTTCTTGAAGCACGCAAAGGCCTGGGAGAAAGGATTGCCCGGGACAAGCCACAGCGGAGTCAAGACATGATTGCCTCTCCGCTCCCTCAGGCCGGCCGGAATATTTCCCGACGCTTGTGTCGAGTGGCGACCGGGCGACATACCCTATGAAGATAGCGCTTGCCATAGAGAATTTCAGCACCCACGCTGGAGGGGCGGAGCGTTACGCGGTGGATCTTGCCGGAAAGCTCGTTGCCGAAGGCTGGCAAGTGCACCTGTTTGGCTATTCGTGGGATGGCTATCCCCGAGAAGCTGTCTTTCACCCCATTCGCAAACCTCCCAAGTGGGTCCCCCCCTCGCTCCGCGTGATTGACTTTGCCCTTCAGCACCGCAAGCTGGTCTCGCAGGAGCATTTCGACATAGTCCTGGGATTCGGCAACACCATCGTCATGAACGTTTACCAAAGCCACGGCGGCGTCCATCACATCAGCTCGGTGAAGAAACTGGGAGCAGTACGAAATCCTCTACACAGGCTCCTGAAGATGCTACTCCTTTTCGGAAGCCCGAAATATCATGCCAGAGCCTGGGTCGAATCAGCTCCTTTCAGGATGCCCCACCGCCCCCTCATCATAGCCATATCAGAAATGCTGCGCGAGGACATGAGCCGATATTTCCAGGTTTCGAAAGAGGAAATCGCGCTCGTTTACAACGGGATCGACGTCGAGCGTTTCCGTCAGATAGGCCTCGAAGAAGAGGCAAAAGAGCTCCGCCACAAGCTGGGATTCGACAAACAGGTGCTCTTTGTGTTCATGGCATTTGACTTCCGTAAGAAGGGAGTCTCATTTCTCCTGGAAGCAGCCGCGAGCTTACGAGATCAAGTCCCAGCGGACAGCTTTGGTGTGGTAGTGGTAGGTGGCCCCCCCTCCCCTTCCCTGACGAAACGGGTTCGGAGCCTAGATCTATCTGATATCGTTGTGTTTCCTGGAAAGACCCACACTCCAGAGCTTTTTTATCAGGCTTGTGACGCGTTCGTTCTCCCAACCTTCTACGACGCCTGCTCCCTTGTGGTCTTCGAGGCAATGGCGGCTGGGTTGCCTGCCATCACGTCCGTGTACAATGGTGCTGCCGGAATCATAGAGGACGGGGTAGACGGCAGGATCCTTCAGGATCCGGCGGACGTCGATGAGCTTGCGGCTGCCATGCGTTGGCTGTTGGAACCTCAAGCTCTGAAAATGGCATCGGAAGCCGCCCAAAACAAGGCATCACAGTATACACTCGAGCGCAACCACCAGCAAATCCTGGCGATTCTTAACAAGGCTCTCAGACGAGAGGACTCTGGACGAAACAGACTGCGACGTCGCATAGTTTCAGATCTTAGGCAAGACTGAAAGGAAGGCGTTAAATGCCAGAGCTAACACCGTTTTCGATGGAGCAGTTTATAGGGTTCATTGCCTTGGGATTTGCCACAGGGCTTTACGGCACTTTGATCGGCGCCGGCGGAGGGTTCGTCCTGATGCCCATATTACTTCTGCTCTATCCCCATCGGAGCGCAGACCAGCTTACGTCCATATCGCTCGCGGTAGTATTTTTCAACGCTCTCGGAGGGTCGGAAGTGTATGCACTTATGCGTAGGATTGATTATAAATCCGGCCTCATGTTTTCCGCGGCCACCATCCCCGGGGCTGTCGTGGGGGCTTTGAACACTGCCTACATTCCAAGACACCTTTTTGACGCCATTTTCGGCGTGTTGCTCATTGGTGCTGCGTTGTTCTTGCTCATCCGTTCCAATGTTGCTGACCATGCAAGGAGGATACATTCGTCACATTACCAAACCTCCCGCCATGTGACGGAAGCCAATGGTCTCAGTTTTGACTATTCATTTAATCCTTATTTGGGAGTGGGCATCAGTTTCATCGTTGGTTACCTTTCGAGCTTCCTCGGAATCGGGGGAGGCATCATTCACGTGCCGGTGCTTACCTATTTCCTCAATTTTCCGGTCCACATCGCCACGGCCACCTCTCATTTCATTCTTGCCCTTATGGCTCTTGCGGGAACTGCAACGCACATTGTGACCGGCACTTTCGCCCACGGGGTTAACTTGACGTTGTCGCTTTCGCTCGGTGTTCTCTTGGGTGCTCCTGTAGGCGCACACCTTTCCAATAGGATTCAGGGGGATTGGATTATTCGCGGGTTGGGTTTAGCCCTGGCTTTGGTGGGGGGGCGAATTCTTCTAACGGCCTTTTGAGCAGGAACCAGCATCGCTTCGCCCAACGGTCCCGTGATGGAGCTAAACTAGAATCCTTCTACGCCGCGTTGGGCCAAACCTACCTCCTCTTGTCTCAAATACTAGAGAGCCGATTCAAGGCTCTCAACAGGAAAAGAGGATGAGAAATGAGTCCCCTGAGAGTCGCATCCCAAGGATCAATCCTTTAGGGCCTGGAAATGCTTAACCAGCGCGGTGACTAGTCCCTCGACGGTGAACTTGGAGGCCTCTACGTGGACTGGGAGGTCCATATCTCGGATCGTCTGAGAGGTGACGGGTCCGATGGATGCGATAACCGTTGCCCGGAGTATCTTGGCGAGGTCCGGCTCGTCGAGCATACGGGCAAAGTGTCTCACCGTGGACGATGAAGTAAACGTGACAGCGTCCACCGCCCCCTCATGGAGCCACCGCCTGATGGTTGTCACATCAGAATCACTAGGAATGCCAGTCTTGTACGTGGCGACAACGGTAACCTGTCCCCCCATTTCAGCGAGGCCTTCGGGAAGGACTTCTCGAGCCTCCTGCGCTCTGGGAATGAGGAAGCGTTTGCCACGCACCTCGCGCTCCGGGAATTGGGCCAGGACACCTTCGGCAACGAACTCTTTGGCAAGAATGTCAACCCGCATCCCCCTCTTGTGCAGGGCTTGTGCGGTCATCGGACCTATGGCCGCTATACGTGGACCAGCCAGGCTCCGGATGTCGTCCTGAATCTGGAAGAATCTCTCGAAGAATTTTTCGACGCCGTTCACCGAGGTGAAGATGATCCAATCAAAGGATCCGGCCTTTCGGATGCTCGCATCCAGCTCGGAGAAGTCGTCAGGCGGCCCAATGACAATAGTGGGAAAGAGGATGGGATCTCCTCCCAGCTCTGAAATAGCATCGGCCATTCTCGTGGACTGAGCCCGAGTGCGAGTGATAATGATCCGCTTGCCGAATAGCGGTTTCTTCTCGAACCAGGACAGCTTCTCGTGAAGCTGCGCTACTGAGCCCACGATGAGTACTGCAGGAGCCTTCATGTGACGACGGTCAGCTTCTGCCGCGATCTCGCGGAGGGTGGTAGCAAAGGATCCTTGTTTGGGAGTTGTTCCCCACCGTACGAGCGCTGCTGGAGTGTTCGGATCCATTCCATGATCCATGAGTGAGCCTGCAATATAACCGAGGTTTTTCACACCCATCAGGAAAACGAGGGTTCCAGGGTTGTGAGCGAGATTCCCCCAGTTTATAGAGGACATCTCCTTGTTCGGGTTCTCGTGGCCCGTTATGAACGTGACAAGAGATGCATGATCCCGGTGGGTGACAGGTATGCCCGCATAGGCCGGCGCCGCAACTGCTGAAGTAACGCCGGGAACCACCTCAAAGGGAATGCCGGCAGCGACGAGGTCTTCGGCCTCTTCTCCTCCTCTCCCAAAGACGTACGGATCGCCACCCTTGAGCCGCACCACGCTCTTGCCTTCTCGTGCCTTGGACACGATGAGATCGTTGATATCGGTTTGTTCGAGAGTATGGTCCGATCCCTTTTTTCCCACATATATCAGCTCAGCATCTGGCCTGGCTTCCTGCGAGAACCACTCACCTGCGAGGTAGTCGTATACGATGACGTCCGCCCGCCTGATTAACTCCAGCCCTCGCACCGTGATGAGGCCCGGGGCGCCCGGCCCTGCCCCTACGAGGTACACAGTTCCAACCATTCCGGCAGACGCATATTCATTCGGCATCCCATGGGACATTGTCAACTCCGCAATTCATTTACCATTCAGCAGCTACCGACCTCACTCCTCGCTTCCCACTCCGCACCGAGGACGCTCTTGAGAATGCTGGCGCCTCCCTTATCGAGGAGACGGTCTGCAATCTGGGCTCCGATAGAGACGTCCTGCACAGGACCTTCCCACGAGTCTCTCAAGACGGGATCTCCTTCTGGGTGAGCCACTGCGGCAACGAGCGACGCCCGATCCCCCAGCATGGTGCAGTGCGCTGCTAAAGGCACCTGGCAGCCGCCTCCCATCCTTTTCAGAAAGGAGCGTTCCACAGCCACACACCAAGCGGTTCCCGGGTCGTTCAGGCTGGAGACAAGCTCATTGACGCGCGAGTCGTCCTCCCGCGTTTCTATGGCGAGCACACCCTGCCCCACCGCGGGAACCATGAAACTGGGCTCCAGACATTGAGTTATTCGATCACCATATCCCATGCGCCTGATTCCTGCTGCTGCCAGCACGACCCCTGCCAGTCCGTCACTTTCGATCTTCCTGAGACGTGTGTCCACGTTCCCCCTCAGGGGAACCGCCTCCAGCCCAGGAAAGCCGTGCAGAAGAAAAGCCCTCCTCCGGAGACTCGACGTGCCGATCCGGGCCCCTTCTTTCAGGTCCTCCAGGCGGCGACCGTCTCGGGACACGAAGACATCGCGAGCATCTTCCCGTTTCATTGCTGCAGCCAGGTGAAGTCCGTCAGGAAGATCCGTGGGTACGTCTTTCATGGAGTGGACAGCGAGGTCTATGCTGCCGTCGATCAGAGCTTCCTCAATTTCCTTCGTGAAGAGGCCCTTGCTACCAATTTTCGCCAACGGAACATCCAGGAGCTTGTCACCACTGGTCTTTATGGTGACCAACTCCACATCGGCCACCTCCGGACACGCCATCTGTATGGATTTGGCTACGAACCGCGACTGCCAGAGAGCCAGTGCGCTGCCTCTGGTACCTATAATGAGCTTCATGTATCTGTGGATTCTCCTTCGTGTGCATCCAGGTCGACCTCGGTCCCGTCGAGATTGAAGAGTCTTTGGGTGATGTCCAGGTACACCTTGCTCCGAGACCTCTTTCCCACCTTTTTCAAAAAGGAAATGGGGTCATGTGCGATCTTGTTGATTATCGCTCTGGTGATCATCTCCACCGTCTCCCTGTCCTCGGGGGTCAACCTGGACAGCTTGCCATTCAGTCGCGCCAATTCGGAAGCACGAACGGTCTCGAGTTTCCTGCGAACAGCGACAATTGTAGGGATTGCGCTCAGGGTTCGCGTCCACTCCATGAACTTGGAGACCTCCTGCGCGACGATCGCCTCACCCCGGAGCGCTTCCTGACGGCGTTCACCGACATTCTCTTCGACAACGGCTTGCAGGTCGTCAATATTGTACAAATAGACTCCGTCCAAATCGTTGACCGTGATTTCCACGTCCCTGGGAATGGCTATATCGATGAGGAATACCGGGCGGTACCGGCGCTTCCGCATGACCTCCTTCATGTGACGATACGTGATGACCGGTTCGCACGAGCCGGTGGAAGTAATGACCACGTCCGCGGAAATAAGGCCTTCCTCAATCTGTTCCATGGGCATCGCCGAGCCCTTGAACTGACAGGCCAACCCGCACGCGGTCTGGTAAGTTCTGTTGACCACTAGGAGCGGCTTCTCCACCTGACTGACTAGGTGTCGAGCAGCCATCTCAGCCATCTCTCCCGCGCCTACCAGCAGCACGGACTTGTCTTTCAGATTTCCGAGGATTTTTTCGGCAAGCTCCACGGCAACGTAGGCCACCGAAACCGCGGAAAGCCCAATGCCGGTCTCGCTTCGCACCCGTTTTGCAGTAAAGAAAGACCTGTGCATGAGACGGTTCAAGATGGGGCCAGTAGTGCCCGCGCGCGAGGCTCTCCGGTATGCTTCCTTCACCTGTCCGAGAATCTGGGGCTCGCCGAGCACCATGGAATCGAGACTGGAAGCGACTCTGAAAACGTGCCGCACCGCTTCCGGCCCTTCCTTCACGTACAGGTGTGTCCGGAAGAGCTCAGGCGCCAGACCGTGGATCGAGCCTGTGGTAGCTATGAGCCTTTCTGCAGTAGCCTCCGGATCTTCCACAAGACCTATGATTTCCGCTCTGTTGCAAGTAGAAAGAATTACCGCCTCTTCGACGCCTTCAACGTCCAGCATACTGCGGGCTACGCGGCCCTCCTCATTGCCTGGGAAGGTGATCTTCTCGCGAATCTCTACTGGGGCAGTCGCATGATTGAGCCCTATGACCAGTATGGAGGAGATCATGTGCGCCCTCCCCCGATGGTCACCCTAAACGCGTGATGCCCGCCCAGCAGTGCGTTTACTCCCACGAAGGTGAACATCACGAGACAGAACCCGAAGATCGCCATCAATGCGGCGCGTCGTCCACGCCAGCCGAGGGCGACCCGCTGGTGCACCATAACCGCGTATACAAACCAGGTAATAAGGCTCCACGTCTCTTTCGGGTCCCAGCTCCAGTAGAACCCCCACGCGCTGCCTGCCCAGAGAGCACCTGAAATTATCCCCAACGTCAGGAGAAAGAAGCCTAGCAGCAATCCCCTCCTGTTGATTAAGTCCAAGACTTCCAGGGATGGCAGAAGGCGGTGAAGCCTGTTGATCCGTTTGGTTTTGATGAGGCGCTCCTGAAAAATGTACATCAGGCCGCCGATGGCCATGAGAGCGAAAACCGCGTTGCCGACCACAGCGAGAGCCACATGTATGGGAAGCCACCAGCTCCGAAGAACCGGGACGAGGGGCTCGTTGATTTGGTACGAGAGTGTCGAGCCCACGAGCATCAATGCCGATGCCAGGGGAGCTGCCACGGCCCCGAACACGGGACTGGGGACGCGGCAACGAACAACGAGGAACAGTCCGATTATCGACCAGGAGAGGAACGAGAGAGCGTCAAAGGTAGTCCCAAGAGGGACGAATCCCGAGAAAATTGCCCTGTGAAGAAGAGACAGCGAGTGCGCCACGAATCCTGCCACTGTGCTCCAAAAACCCACGGTGGCTTGACTCGATGAAGCCACGAGCAAGAAGATAAGATATCCCACCGACGCGCCGAGATAGAGGATCAACGCGATTTTGAAGAAAACAAGATCCACCAATGGTTCCCTTTTGCTTCGTCCCGGATCACCGCTGTGTGTTCCAGCGCCGTGTCCGGCCCTTGCTGACATCGTCGACGAACGCACCCACCTACGGCGTCGCCTGCGTCGGCTTCTCTAAAGGAAAAGCTTAATATATCAGGTCCATATAAGCAAGCCCGTCCGGACGCGACCGCATTCGTCCTCGTTGGCAGTACGATTCCTTTCCCGCAGGAGGTCACATGGCATTCTCTCGGAGAGCTTCCTCCAGATTGAACGTCTCGGGCAGAATACCCTTGAGGATGCCTAGTGCCCGTTTCTTGTCATTATCGCGCAAAGCTGAAAGAATTTCCGAATTCACGAGCTCGAGAAACAGTTTTTTGTTTTCGTCGGAAGAGCTTCCTGTGCTCAAAACCTGTTTTCGTATTTCCGCCATGAGACGCGTGAGTGACGCGTATTCCGGACCGAACGACTTTTCCAGATCTTCCCGAATTCTCCGGGCAAGAGCGGGAGAGGAACCACCGGTGCTCACCGCTATCATGAGATCCCCCTGGCTTATCACTGCCGGCACCATGAAGGTGCACAGATCGGGTACATCAGCGATATTGCATGGAATTCTTCGCTTCGTCGATGCCTCGTAAATTGCCACGTTGGTAGCGCGAGAGCTTGTGGTTCCAAAGATAAGCTGAGCGCCCGGATAGGAATCGAGCAGGTGCTCGTGAAAATTCTCCGGAATCCAGTGGACGTCTCCCGAATCGACCAGCTTTTTCAAGTCTGCCACCAACTTGGGCGATATCACCACTACACGCGCACCACTCTCCAGGAGTCCCAAGACTTTCCGAAGGCCTACACGCCCTCCCCCGATCACAATGGCCACTTTTCCTTCAAGATTCATCATTACGGGGTACGGTCTCACTCTTGTACCTCCTTATCCGCATTTTACCCGCTTTCCGTGCCTGCGGCGAAATAATTGATCTGGGGAAATCTGAGGCGAGCGCACCGGCCCTCGGGTGGCCGGGAAATAAATCCCACTCTGACGATGAGGCCTTCTGTGGCGGTCTGCCATCCAAAACGCGGCGATTTGGGCTCTCTAGTCCGAGCTTCATGAGGCCATCTCTTCGCCAAGCAGGTCCACAGTCGGGGATCGCCGTATCCGTTCGCTCAATTCATTGGTCTCCACTGTTCGGCCTGCACGATGAAATCACAATCAAGACTCGAAGAACTTCTCAGGGGCCGCCAGAAATTCGCTGTAGAATCGAAACGGTTCTGTTTGTCGATAATCGATAGTTCGAATGGAAGAATCGTCGAAGCTCAGAATCTGTGAGCCCGGGCATCCCAGGAGGATAGGCGAATGCGTGGCAACAATGTACTGCTTCTTCCCTTTCTGAATGCCGTGCAGCAGGATACGCACGAATTCGACCTGATTTCGAGGAGAGAGAGCAGACTCAGGCTCGTCGAGCAAATAGAGACCGTCCAACTGGAAGCCGTAACTCCTGAAAAACGTCAGAAATGACTCTCCATGCGACACGGTATTCAGAGAGCATCCTCCGAAATATCGGTCCCTTCCAGGGTCCGTTATGAGGATGTCATCCAGGGAAGCGGCGAAATTGAAAAAGGACTCGGCTCTGAAGTGGAACCCGTAGGGACGCCTGGGATTCAGATCCAGGGTGACGCAGTTAGCGAGCCTCGTCTCATAGGGATTGCCATGAGCCTTGTGGATTTTGCTCCCGCCCCACGGCAGGAATCCACTTTTTCTCGCTATCGCGTCAAGCAAGGCTGACTTCCCCGATCCATTCGCGCCGCACAGGAACGTGACGGGCGCCGAAAAATCGACGCGGCGGGTCTTTTGGAACACAGAAATGTCAAAAGGGTAACACTCTCGGGTGGGAAATGATTCGTGATTTATTGTCAACGATGTCAAATACATAGTGCGTGACGGCTCTGTCGCTACAAATCTTTCCTGGAGCAACTCAGCGTGGTCTGGACACGGCCAACTGCGTGCGCGGCTTTTGAGACGGCACTTTCGTTGTCGTTCGATCCTATCCTCGTGGTGTCGGAGGATCAAAGCTTGAATATGCCGGTGTCGAGCAAGGTACCGAACATGTCCTCAGCTTTGGCAAAACCTCGAAATTCTTTGCTGTATTCTTCTTCAGTCTTGAAGCCTACTTCCACGAACTTGTTGATGGTTATAAAGAAAGCATACTGGATCGTAGGCGCGGATTCTCCCGCGGAATCCCTGTTCTTGTCCACATGCAGATTGATGATATCAATCTGCGGAAGATCGGGAATTTCCTTGCCTTTGTCGCTCAGGTTCAACCTCTCGTGGAGGTTCTTCGTAGCCACCCAGTCTTTGGACAAGACCATGGCGACATCCAAATCGTACTCGAGGTCTCCTCCTCCTACACAGTTGTGCATGGTAGGTCTGGCGTAAAGTGTGGTCGAAAACTCATCATATGACGGTGGCTTCTCGTCCAGCTTGCACCCTTCTTTGTCCATAGCTGATATCGCGAAGACCGGACACTCCAACTCCAGGCTTAAGTCCGCCAATTGGGCCGACGCCTCATTTACCTGGCCTCGAATATCCTCGTACTGTCTCTGCAGCGGGATCTTCTGAAGGTAGTCGAAGAATATTGCGATCTCATTGGAGCGAAACTCGTGCATGATATTGTAGGCCTGAGCCTTGATCCGTTCGATAGTGTCTTGGCGCCCCGCTTCAAAAACAAAGAGATTCCCACTGTAGGATTCCGACCGGGCGATTACTTTCTGGACGAGGGCGTAGCGTTGCGACTCCTCGGGGGATACTTCAGTGAGGAGCTTCACCGGATTAATATAGCATTCACGTCCCAAGAGCCTGGCTGCCAGGGTACGCCTCGTCTGCTCCCATGTGTAGAACAGCACTGGGAACTTATGGTTTTCAGCGAGCTTTGCTGCGAGATCGAGGCAAAATGTCGTTTTTCCACGACGGGGGGGACCGGCAATGCCGTAGTAAAATCCCCTACGAATACCGGAAAGCAGGTGCTCCAACCTGTCAAAAGGTGTGATCCGGTATCCGAGGACGCTCTTCGTCCCGTCCCGCGGACGTTTGGTCAGGTCCTGGATCTCGCGAATGGTTTCCTTGAGAGGAGCCGATCGCTTCTTCACCTTCTGCTTCTGCATTTCGATCAGAGTTTGAATGATGCGGCTACTGAATTCGAGGTAATCCTGGTCCTTGTATGGGCCCTTGTGCTGGCAATAGTTTGTTATCACCTTGGAGAGCTTGAGCATTTTCTCACGCAGGCTCGCGTCCTTCAGGATCTCTACGTACGCGAAAAGCTGGTCGGCAACGGGAGGCTCTTCCGATTTGATGAGGTCGAGAGCCTGTCCTACCTCCGGTGTGTACCACTGTTTCCGATTCAGGGTGTCCTCGATGGTTATCCAATCGATCACCTGACCCGGAACCTGGCTCATTTCCCAAGCGGTCTTGAAAATTGTGCGAATATTGGAGTCTGAGAAGAGCTCCGCGCTGAATCCGTCGGACATCACTCGGCTCAGGAGATAGCGGTCGCTAAGAAGGGCCCCTAGGACCTTAGCTTCGATTTCTCTCAACATGGCTCAACAATGCCTCGTTGTGGGAAGAGCGGCATTCCCCTGCCGCCTCTAATAGGACGTCATTATTGCTTAAGTCAGAAGCGGCACCACGCTCACCACGTGCTCTATTCTGCTGTTATCACGGGTGCAAAATATCATCCAGCCGATCCGCGTGTCAAGCGGCGGGCTGCTGAAGATCAGGGTGAAACCGTGAACCTCCATTGGCAGAACCGGTCCGGGGGATGCGGGTCGAGGGGCGCGTGCACGCACTCAACCTGAATGGCGGGGTCGATCTCTCTTGCGAAGCTCTGGAATTCACCACGATGCATTTCTTTGCACGCGTACTCCCCGAGGTTCCGGTCCAGGCGGGCCCGCTGGGTAGGACATTCGGGAACCGTTATGATCACTTCTTGTCCGCGGTGATCGATGTTGTAACCCACAATAATGGCCCACGGAAATAACCGTAGTGCTTTGACAAAGCCGTCGAGCCCCTTTTCACTGATCTCGAACCTCTTTCTTATGTCTCTGGCGGCCAAGGCGGCCACGCGAGACCAGACCTTTTCATTGAATTGGTTGGCCACATCGGCACCGTGGGTTTCTTCTATGTTGATGTACCAAAACGCGTCGACAACCCGGTAGTGCCACAGGAGAAAATCCAGGTATTTTCTCAATTCGTCCGGTCGCTTGTCGTCAAATTTCATGGGTGATCGTCTCCTTGTTTTCAATGTTGAGAGGGCCTCTGCGCCTTAACACTCTTGCACTTGGGTCGTTAGCTCAGCTCACCGGGAGTACGGATGCTGTATCGTGCTGCTTGACTGCCAGCCCTGCTGGGCCTGATGAAACAGGCCGTTGCCTCCTGGACCATCTCCATTCAACGATGGCCAGAGTCGGGAAAGACCGACAAAGAGCCCTCAATGGGAGTCGGCGTCGCAACGATAGATTTGGCGTCGAAGAGACAGTCCGGTCGAATCGAAGGCACTTCAAATACCTTGCCTCTCCTGTCGGAACAGACGAGTCTCAGATCCCGCTGGTGCCACTGAAATGCACACGTGCTGCGCATCGTTGCAGGATCGATTCCGAACCCACTTACCGTAACATCTTTCTCCGGATAACCAACGGGTGTGCCTACATACAGGAGGACTTTATCCGCTGTCACCCCCGAGATTTGGAAATCGTCGGCCGCAAGGTGCACCATCCGAGCAAGCACTGCATAGCCCAAGCCACCGGACTGCGCTGCATACCGGAGGAAGAAGGCCGGGCGATTCGTCTTTTCAGTGCTTTTGTCGATTCCTTTGATCAGTACCGGGCCTTCCACCGCCTGCCACACCACGGTATACCTCAGCGGCACGGATTCATCGCCACGACCGTTGTCGAACTTGTACAGATTGGTCGCTCCACTCACCGCGTGTGACCGAAAGGCATTTCGCACCCTGGAATTCGCCAGATGTATGTCAGGAGAGAACCCTTCAGGTCTCACTACGTCGAGGGCCAATCCGGAATGCATGCCGAAAAACGACGGGCTGTCCCAACTTCGGATGGGTTGATCGCAGAGGAGAAAGGAGCCTGGAGGCACCGAACGGAAAAAACCGCACTGCAGGGCGTTCTCCATTAGCGTCCTTTGATATTGCTCCGCATATCCGTATCGCTGGATCACAATCCGATTACCGGAGTACACTGTTCCGAAAATCCCTGCACCGACGACGCCAAGAGCGACGCCAGTCGTCATAAAGGCTTTGTCTCGGAGCCTGCGACTGAAATCGCCAACCAAGAGGATCCCTGCAACCGCGAGCGACATTATTCCGAAACCCGAAACGTACACGGGAAGATAGCCCAAGCCCCACGTCAGCTCACGCTGGTATTTGCAGGAGAGCGACACGAGGGTTCCGGGGACAAGCCACAATGCTAGCCCTACCGCAGCGACCGGTACGACACCCTGGTGGCCTGTCTTCCCCGAGTCGTGGCTGCTGAGCTCCCAGGTCATCAACCACGTCACAAGCCAGAGACTGCATGCCACGAACAGATCACTCCCGAAATATTCGCGCGCGTACAGCGTTCCATTCTCGATAGCGCCGGATGTCAGTACGTAACTCATGGGGATAGCTGCAAACGCCTGCTTCGAAAATGCAATAATCCAATTTATGGGGGAGAAGTTGAGAGTTATTCCTTCGTACTGGGCTGCGAAGAGGGAGCGGACGAGAACGGTCAAACCAGCGTTCACCAGGGCGGCCACAAGAAAAGGAGCCGTGATCTTGCATACGCGTGTTGGAGATTCTTTCCGTAAGAGCAACAAAGCTATCAGCCCGTGAACTACCCAGACTGCGTAAAAGGCCTCATACACGAGCAGGCAAAGAGTATAAGCCCCGACGCTCAACCACAGGAGCGTACGCTTCCACGTGCGCACGTACCATACGAGAAGTATCAGAGAAAGCAGGATGAGAGAGAACTCTACCTGCATAAGATAATAATACGACATGATAGGGTCGTGATAAAGGCGAAACTGGAAGGAAAGAGGCGCCAGCAGCATAGAGAGTAAGCCGGCTCGGGCTGACCCAGCGAGGAGGTTGACGAAGTATCCGAACAGAATCACATTGCACACGACGAACGCTATGGCCACAATCTTGTACGCGTACCTGTCGAGGTAATAGAATATGGGATAGTAATAGATGATTCCCGGATACCACCTCCCGCTTTTCACGTAATCGACAACCGTGTTTGCGCAAATGGCTCCCAGGCTCTTTCCGGACAACTGAGCAGTGCCCCTGATGGTCGATTCGCACCAAGAGTCGTCCCCAAGATACGGACTGTCCAAGACCGGGAGGAGAAAGACCACGTTTGCGAGGATTGCGAGAATGACCAAGTACGGGATCGAGTTATTTTTAGTCATGTCTCTCTAGTCTCATCAGGCAATTTCACATCCCCATGGAAACACGACCAAACGGGTGGAGGGCTCTGAAACAGGCTGAAGAGCGACGGGATCCCGAATAAACAGGGCCTTACCCTCCCCCGATCACCTTCCCGAAACTCAACGATTTCCCTGACGCACGTACAATGGTGCAAAATCAAAGGATTGCCTGTCCAACTGTACCAGCGCCCACACCTGGGCTTCTCCCACAAACCTGATGGAAACGTCTAGGTCGCCGGAAAAGGTCTGCGGACAAGACCTGGTGTGGATGACGACCCGCATGCGATTCCCCGGGTGCTTCATGTTGAGCCAAGACTTGATGCTATAGTGCTGCAAATAGGTTACCTCCCTCGCGTGAGGAACCCTCTCCAAATGAGACAAAATCCGATCGGGTAAGTTGTAAATGTGGATCGCGTTGCTTCCGGACAAGGTGGCTGTGCCCTCGCTCAGCCTCTCGAGGAATAGCCTCGATATTCTCGCACTGTCAGCCCAATGCTCGTACTGTTGGAACAGAGGCGAGAACGCTATCAAGGACACAGGAAGAGCGAGACCGAGTACCACGATCCCGGTGGAGGCGTGGACACTGGCACGAATTCCCGCCAGCATCCCGTCTGCTCTTTTTCGATGCCTCCGCCTAGATGCAACCCAGGTCGACAGCCGCTCGATCCCGTCCACCACAGGCAGGACGGCCAGAGCGCAAAACGGCGCTGCGGGAAGATACATGCTCCTGTGGGCGAACGTCATGGTCCCGAGGAAGACAGCTAGCGGAGCTAGAGTCCAAACGACGAGGAACAGCACCAACTTGCCGTCGCCTGTTCGCCAGGTCTTGAGGCATCGCACATAAGCGAGAGAGTAAGCGGCTGCGTAGAGAATGACGCAAGGAGTCAGATTGTACGGGCCGTCATCTCCGAGGAGGTTCAAGAAATCGACTGGGTAAACGAGATCCCGGCCATATGCCTGCACCACGTTCGCCATGTAGCAGAGCAGTTCCCATAGAGTGGCAGGATGAGGATCGTGATATCCGCCGAGCCCTCCCAAAACGTACACCCGCCAGACGAGGTACAAAAGAGTGCTCACAGCGAACGGCAAGAAAGCCCTGACGCTTGCTGAAAACCGGTTTCGCACGTCACCCGTCTCGAACACAAGTGCATAACAAAATATGAGACCGGGCAACACGATGGCGGTCTCTTTGGCTCCGAGGGCAATGAGGTATGACAGAACTGAGAGCCCCAGCAAGAACCGCGGGCGTGTCGTGTACGACCTCCCCATCAGGAACGCAATGAGCGAAGCGAGGAGAAAGAATGTTGCCAAGATGTCGTGCCTTCGATCAATGGCTGGCACACTTTCGATGAGAACGGGATGAGCCGCAAACAGGGCAGCGCTCAGCCAAGAGAAAAGCGTGTTCCTTCCAGAAAGCTCCCTCATCAGCACGAAGACAAGGATGCTTGTGAGCATGTGCATTAACACGTTGCTCAATTGAAAGCCGAAGGGGTCCAGGCCCCATATCACATTGTCGATGCTGTACGAAAACGAGGATACGGGACGATAGAATTTCGCCACTTCGAGAAACTTGCTGCTTCCCATGAGCGGTTCGGCAAGAATACGCCCGATGTCTCCAATGCTCTCGATTCTGCTCGTTTCTATAAGGGTGAGAGAGTCCGTACCTGTGAAAAAGTTTCCGAGCATGAAGGCATATCCAATCAGAACAATCGCTGCTATGGACAGAATGGCAACCCACACCGGGGCGCTGCGACCTTGGACGGAGCTCGCGCTCATCAAGTGACCCTCAAGCAAAACGGACTTCAGCAATTGTTGCAACGGCGAGACCCTTTCGACACGGTATACGTTCAGACCTCCGCTACACGCGACGCTGTGCTCCGACATCTCTCACATGATGGATGTACGCGGACTGCACGTACTCCAATTTTGGGGTGACAACCCGTGGCTACGTCGACAAAGGGTGCGATATTATGGCCTTCTTTGCACCGATCCGCTTGGCCGCCACGGACTGACGATGATAGCTTCACCCCTTCATTATTGTCAAGTTTGGAATCGATTCAGTGTGTCCCCGTACGAGCCCCACGGTCCGACCGGGTCCAGGGTTCAACCTACGATTCTGCGGGTGGCCGGTACTGGCGTTGCACATCGTTCTTGCTCACGATCTAACTCCCTATGAGCTGATACCGGGGGGCCTGTTCTGGGAGCACGATTCGTTGGGTCTCTGGTCCCTTCCCGAGTGCCCTCCTCTCTCCAAGGCCCCTTCATGTCATGATCAACCGCGGGGACGCTGTTTCGCCACCACTTGTGCCCCGTCACGGGATCTGTTATAGAGGTGCAACCTGTCAACCTTGGCGTGTGGAGAAGAAATCCCATGGTGAAATGCATGGTCCTTGTTTCGTGCGCTATGCTTCTAATATCCCCTACTTTTGCAGTCCATGCCCAGCAGGGATATCGCTTGCCTGACATCCGGTCCCTCAAACACCTGACCACCAAACAGACGGATCGTGCCCGAGACATTCCCGGGAGTGAGACGACGGTAGATTATTATTCCGCGGCTGACGGCAGTGTGGTGACCGTCTATACATACATGGGCAAACCAGTCGCGTTCAGTACTCATTCAAACAGCAATTACCAGGGCACGTATAGACTTTTCATGGATTTAACAGGCACCGGCTTCTTTCAGGAGGTCAGTGGGGCAATCAAGTGGGAGCTACCTCCCTGGGTGCGCAGGTGAGCAATTTTTCGACGAAAGACCGTCGCCACGAGTCACGCCTCCCTTGGATACGGAGGAGATGAGAACTGTGCCAGGACGCGAAGGGCCCTTTGAAAAAGCGACCTGCAGTGTTATTTTTTTGATGGTACGTCTTTGTTCCGAATGTCCTGCGAGAGGGTGTTCCCGATTGAGTCGACCATGCATGAGATGGGAATCGTTCAGAATATTATAGAGATAGTAGAGGAACAGGCGAGAATCCACGAGGCCAAGAAAGTCGTGGGCATTAGGCTCGAGTTCGGAACCCTTACCGCAGTGCTTCCCGCTGCGGTCTCCTTTGCCTTCGAAATCCTCTCCAAGGGAAGCGTCGCAGAGGGCGCTGACTTGAATATACGGATCATTCCCGTGAAGGCGTTCTGCCATTCGTGCTCCAAGGAACTAATACTGGATGATTACGACCCATTCTGTCCGGTCTGCAAGTCCCCTGCTCTGGAGATCATCGAGGGAAGAGACGAGATGCGGATAGCCGAACTGGTCGTGGAATAGCAGTAAGAGAAACGGTATCAATCCCAGTCCTATGAATAGGCTGACTTGAGGTACGCAGGAGGTGAGCCATGAGACTGAACGGGAAACGAGCGGCCATACTTGTGGAAGACATCTACAATGACCTCGAGTTGTGGATCCCCTATTACAGGCTCAAAGAGGAAGGAGTGGTAGTGACCATCGTGGGGACCGGAACATCCTCCACGTACAAGGGAAAATATGGGATTCCCGTGGCAGTGGATCGCATTGCTTCCGAAGTCACATCGGCTGATTTTGATGCAGTTGTGATTCCAGGTGGTTACGCCCCAGATAAAATGCGACTAGACTCTCGTATGGTGTCTCTGGTTCGAGACATGTTCAACGAAGGAAAGGTTGTGGCTTCTATCTGCCACGGTGGCTGGATGCTGGCGAGTGCCGGCATTCTCGGCGGTAAGAGAGCTACCTCTTACGTGGCCATCAGAGATGACATGGTGAACGCTGGAGCACGTTGGGAGGATGCTGAACTGGTACGGGACGGTAATCTCATAACATCAAGGAAACCTGAGGACTTGCCCGCTTTCTGCAGAGCGGTAATCCAGGCAATGGAAGAATCGTGAGAAAATACTGTTGGCTCAGTTAGCGGCTCCTCTTCACGGGAGTCTGGACCGGTAGCCTCTTTGGGCGGAACGCCCTGCCACGTAAGGACAACATGTCGATGAGCTCCATGTCTTATCGGAGAGGGCAATGAGCTACGAAGTCTCGGGCCGTGTTGTGCTTCCCAACGGTGTGCACAACGCCTCCCTTACCACCAACGCCGGTGTCATCACCGCTGTGCAAGTTGAAAGGGAGGTGGAGAGCGATTCGATCCTCATATTCCCCGGCTTTATCGATGCCCATGTGCACGCAAGAGAATACCCTCGACCGAGCAATGGGGAAGCCGTTCTCAAATGGAAATCGACACTCGAGAAGGAAACTTTTGCGTCCGCCGGGAAAGCTGCCATCAATGGAGGCGTGACCCTCTTTGCCGCAATGCCAAACGACGCGACACCGCCGGCTACCCCTCAGACGTATGCCGCCAAAGTCTATATTGCTTCTGAATGTCCGTGTCCTACCATACTGCTGGCTGCTGTCACTCGAGATTCTGAACCGTGGGCCGACCTACCCTACAAGGTGTATCTGGATTCACATCCTTCGCCTTTCACTCTCACGTCCTGGAAAGAGACAGAGGTCGTCCTCCGGCGGTACAAGGGATGTCGTCTCTTTTTCCATGCAGAGGATCCGGAATACTTGATACGCGCGGCAGGCGAAGGCCCCCGCTGGTTGGTTCGTCCGCCTGAGGCAGAAATCAGGGCGGTGGACAAGGTTCTCAATCTTGCTGCAAAGTTTGAGGTACGTGCTCACATTTGTCATGTATCCACCGCCTCAGCAGTGCACCTCATCAACGAGTTCAATCGCTCCAGCTCAGTTCGGGCAACTAGTGAAGTAACACCGCACCATCTCTTCTTCTGTGTGCGTCAGGGCGAAGTAATAAGTCCTTCGGGACAACGGCCGGAAGCCAAGAGTTTGCTCGAATGCAATCCTCCGCTCCGGTCGGAGGACGACCGTCGATTTCTCCTGGAAGCTCTGCGGGAGGGATCGATCGACATTCTGGCCTCCGATCACGCGCCCCATACCTTGCAGGACAAAATGGGAGGAGCGCCAGGCATGCCCCATCTGGATACTTTGGGAGCGTTTGCTGGATGGCTGCTCAAGGAGTGCGCCTTTTCCCCAACACGGATTGCCCAGATTCTTGCGGAAACTCCAGGTACCATCTTCGGCCCAGACTTGGAGAGACCTCAGGGCCGCATTGAAGTAGGTGCCCGCGCGTCGTTCACGGTCCTGGATCTCGATAGCGAGACCTACGTCGATGAATTTGGAATTCGTGATCGCGGACCACTGGAAACGCTCTGCGGCTGGTCTCCCTTCTCGGGTATAGGTCTACCGGCGTCTGTGAAGGCCACGGTGATCCACGGCGTGGAGCATTCTTTCGAGGTGCGCTCCTCTCTTCGGTGACACGGGTCGGGTGCGGTCGGGAAGACGAACAGAAGCAACACAGCAACCAAAAGGTGAATGTCATGACATTTCAAGGACGTGACCTCATTTCCATGAACGATCTGACCCGCGAGGAAATTGACGGGCTGTTGGAAAGCGTGGACCTGGTGCGGAATCATCCCGAGAAGAAGCGCCTATGCCATGAGAAGGTCTCTGCCATGCTTTTCTTTGAGCCTTCCACGCGAACTAGGACTTCGTTTGAAGTGGCGATGCGCAATCTTGGCGGAGAGTCGAGCGGTTTCTATGATGCGAACATCACCTCCACCGTCAAAGAGGAATCCCTGTGGGATACAGTCAAGATGCACGACGGGTACGGCTTTGATGTGATCGTAATCCGCCACCCCCTGAAAGGCGCAGCCAGACTGGCAGCAGAAGCTGCCTCGATCCCGGTGATCAACGCCGGAGATGGTCCCAACCAACATCCGACGCAAACGCTGCTAGACTTGTACTCGATCAAAGAGACGCAGGGCACCCTCGACGGCCTTACCGTGGCAATGGTGGGTGACCTGGCCAACGGCCGTACGGTGCATTCTCTCACAGAAGCGCTGCTAAAGTACAACAATTGCAAGCTAATCTTTATTTCTCCTCGCGATCTCGTCATGCCCGGATACCTGATCGACAAGTGCAAGAAGGCTGGGCAGATCAGCGGCACCTCTTTCGTCGAGGGACGACGCATCGAGGACTACATTGGAGCCGTAGACATTCTCTATATGACGAGAATTCAAAAAGAGCGGTTGCTGGAAAAGACAGCCCTTGAAGAGAAGTTTCGGAGCATCTATCGTCTCGAGCCCGAAATGCTCAGGGATGCGAAGCCCACCATGAAAGTGATGCATCCACTGCCCCGAGTCACCGAGATCGCTCAGAGCGTGGATAGCACACCGTACGCCTATTACTTTCAGCAAGCCCGAAACGGTTTGTTCGTCCGGGAGACCTTGCTGGCACTCATTCTTGGAGCAGTCCTATGAGCGAACGAAAGATCACTATTGCCAAGATCTCCAAAGGGATCGTCATTGATCACATACCTGCGGGGAAGGCGTACATCATCTCGAATGTGCTTCATCTCAATGCGTTGGCCCGTGAGACCGGAGACATCATTGCGATCGGCATAAATTTCGAGTCTCCTTCCATGGGGAAGAAGGATATCATTAAAGTGGAAAACCTGAATCTTACCAGGGACATGCTAAACGTGGTTGCTCTGATAGCTCCCATGGCAACGATCAGCAGGATTGAGGGCGGGAAGGTTATGGAGAAGCATAAGGTAGAGATTCCGAACGCTGTAGGAGACATTGTGCTCTGTCCGGACCGTTTCTGCATCACAAATCACGAGGAGGTCCCGGGCAAGTTCGTCGTTGTAGACAGAGACCCTCTCACCCTGAAGTGCTTCTATTGTGAAACAGAGTTTTTCGGGCCGCTTATACGATATAAAGAGAAGAGATAAGAAAGCGCCGCAGGAGCACAAAAGGCCTGTTGACCAGGCCTTCTGTGCTTTGCAACACCCAATAGGTCGTTGCAATGCGAAATTAGTACATGCCACCCGGCGGCATGCCTCCACCCGGCATGGGGGGCTCTTTTTCCTTCGGCTTCTCTGCCACCATTACCTCAGTGGTCAGCATCAAGCCAGCGACTGAAGCAGCGTTCTGGAGTGCAAGCCTCGTGACTTTCGCTGGATCGATGACGCCGTTTTCGAACAGGTCTTCGTAGGTCTCAGTATGCGCGTTGAAGCCGAATGATCCCTCACCCGACTTGACCTTGTCCACCACGATGGATCCATCAAAACCGGCGTTGTTAGCGATTTGCCGAATCGGCTCCTCCAGCGCACGGAGAATGATGTTCGCACCCGTCCTCTGATCGCCTTCCACGTTGAGTTTGCGAACAGCGTCGAGGCAGCGCACGTATGCCACCCCCCCACCGGGGACGATACCTTCCTCCACCGCGGCACGGGTCGCATTGAGAGCGTCTTCAACGCGGGCCTTCTTCTCCTTCATCTCGGTCTCGGTCGCAGCGCCGACATTGATAACTGCTACACCGCCGACGAGCTTCGCCAGCCGTTCTTGCAGCTTCTCCCGATCGTAATCGGAAGTGGTTTCCTCGATCTGGGTTCGAATCTGACGTACCCGACCTTCGATCTTTTCCTTGGCACCCGCGCCGTCGACTATGGTGGTGTTGTCCTTGTCAACCGTCACGCGCTTGCATCGCCCAAGATCATTGAGGGTAACGTTCTCAAGCTTCAAACCGAGGTCTTCGGATATGGCCTGACCACCGGTAAGGATTGCAATGTCTTCAAGCATTGCCTTGCGTCGATCGCCGAAGCCGGGGGCTTTCACTGCACAAGCAGTCAGAGTGCCTCTCAGTTTGTTGACCACCAGCGTGGCCAGCGCTTCGCCTTCCACGTCCTCCGCCACGATGAGAAGCGGTCGGCCCATTTTCGCCACTTGCTCGAGCAACGGGAGCATGTCGCGCATGTTCGAGATCTTCTTTTCGTGTATGAGGATGTACGGCTCCTCCAGGACTACTTCCATACGCTCGGGGTCGGTCACGAAATACGGGGAGAGGTAACCACGATCGAACTGCATGCCTTCCACAACTTCCAGGGTGGTTTCCATTGCCTTGGCTTCCTCGACCGTGATGACGCCTTCCTTGCCAACCTTTTCCATGGCCTCGGCAATGATATTACCGATCGTGGGATCGTTATTGGCGGATATCGTTCCTACCTGAGCTATTTCCCTCTTGTCTTTCGTGGGTTTTGCCAGTTCTTTGAGTTGTGCAACCACGGCATCCACCGCAGCGTCAATACCTCGCTTCAGCTCCATGGGGGACGCCCCAGCGGCAACCATCCTGATTCCTTCACGATAAATGGCCTGTGCCAATACCGTGGCTGTCGTGGTGCCGTCTCCAGCCACGTCGGAGGTCTTGGAGGCTACCTCTTTAAGCATTTGCGCACCAAGGTTCTCAAATTTGTCCTCAAGCTCAATTTCCTTGGCCACGGTTACGCCATCCTTGGTCACGTTAGGAGACCCCCAGGACTTCTCGAGAATAGCATTCCGTCCTTTCGGACCCAACGTGGCCTTCACCGCGTCTGCCATGATATTGACGCCTCGGAGAATCTTGTCCCTCGCCTGCTGTTCGAACATAATTATTTTTGCAGCCATGTATGGTAACTCCTTCTTTTGCGTGTGATTCGATCCCGGTCACCCCTAGATGAATAGCGGTGCGGGTTAGCTTTCGACGATCCCCAAGACGTCATCCTCTCTCATGATGAGATACTCGTTGCCTTCCATCTTGATTTCGGAACCTGAATATTTCCCGAAGAGGATCGTGTCTCCCTCTTTGACATCCATCGGAACGAGCTTCCCGTCTTCGGTCTTCTTCCCGGGACCGACGGCGATGACTTTACCTTGCTGGGGTTTTTCCTTTGCGGTGTCCGGCAAGATGATACCACCCTTGGTCACCTCTTCGGACTCAACCCTCTCCACGAGGATTCGGTCATGCAGAGGACGAAATTTCATTCTCAAAACCTCCTGGTACAACGTTCATACATACACGGCTACACGCCGCGTGTGTTAGCACTCACATCCATTGAGTGCCAACAGCCATTCCTCTTGTCAAGTCCCGCTCAAAAAAAAATCATGTGCCACTCACCTTTTTGTGCTTTTCTCATACCTGACGCATCCGGGTAGCAACTCGGCCCACTTTCACAGAAAGGACCTTTCATGAAAGCATCCGTACCCTGTCCCCACTGCGGAAAAGAAGTGCCCCTGTATAGGAATCCACTGCCTACGGTCGACATCATAATCTTCGTCGACCGCGGAATTGTTCTCATAGAGCGAGCCAATCCGCCCTACGGATGGGCACTTCCCGGCGGGTTCATCGATTACGGCGAATCCGCAGAGAGCGCCGCGGTGCGAGAAGCGAGAGAAGAGACATCTCTCGAGGTTCTCAATCTCAGGCAATTCCGCGTCTATTCCGACCCTCACAGAGATCCTCGCCACCATACCCTCAGCGTTGTCTTCACAGCGGAAGGTAGGGGAGTACCAAAAGCTGCGGACGATGCAAAAGGAATCGGTGTTTTCGCGTTCGAGTCGCTGCCCACCCCGCTCGCATTCGATCACAGCAGAATTATCGAGGACTATTTCGCTTCAGAATCGGAAAGCTCACTGGCGCTTTCTCCCAGAGAATAGGGGCCGACCATCAGGGATGTCACACCCGGTTGGCAACAGAGCTCCCGACGTCGGGCAACCAATGTGAGGCTTTTCCACGCGGCAATACTCTCCAATCCCATTGGCTCGGTTGCAACGCGGGGCAAATCGGGGTATGGTTTCGTTAGTGACTTTCAAACGGAGCCCCAGATGATTGGTATCTCGAAACTGTATTGCGGAGCGGTCGAGGCTTCCGATCCGCTGCGGTATGCAAGGCAATCGGAAAATCTCCCGTCCCACCTCCTGCAATTTTCTCACGATAAGAAACCCGTGATAGTCTGGAATGTCACGCGCCGGTGCAATCTGAAGTGTGTACATTGCTACTCTCGCTCTGAAGATATCGGATATAAGGGCGAATTGCCGTTTGACGAGGCACGAGCTCTCATTGACGATCTGGCACGATTCGGGTCTCCGGTGATTCTCTTCTCTGGTGGAGAGCCACTCCTACGGACCGATATTCTGGACCTGATCCGCTACGCCGTAACTACCGGCAGGAGGGCAGTGGTCTCCACCAATGGGACCCTCATCACCAGCTCTCTCGCCAAGAGCCTGAAGAAGATCGGTCTATCGTATGTGGGAATCAGCGTCGATGGCCTCGAGCACGTACACGACTCGTTTCGTGGAATTCCCGGCTCATTCACCAGAGCGATGGAAGCGATCAAGCATTGCCAAGACGTTGGCCTCAAAGTCGGTCTAAGGTTTACGATCAATAAACGGAACTTCCAGGATATCCCAGGTATCTTCGACCTGGTTGAACAACGGAATATACCCAGAATATGCTTCTATCATCTCGTGTACGCTGGCAGGGGCACGGATCTTGTCAACGAAGACCTAGACCATGAGCAGACCCGAGATGTGGTGGATCTCATAATGAACAGGACCAAAGATCTGCACGACAAGGGTCTCCCCGTGGAAGTGCTTACCGTGGACAATCACGCTGACGGTCCGTACGTCTACCTGCGGCTGTTGAGGGAGGACCCCGCTCGTGCTAAGGAAGTCTTGACCTTGCTTAAGATGAACGAGGGAAACAACTCGGGAAGAGGGATCGGCTGTGTTTCATGGGACGGTACGGTCCATCCTGATCAGTTCTGGCGGCACCAGAGTCTTGGAAATGTGCTCGTGCGACCATTCAGCGAGATATGGACAGACCAGCGTAACGATTTTCTCATGATGTTGAAGGAAAAGAGGAAGTTCGTGAAGGGCCGATGCTCCAAATGCCGGTGGCTGGATATCTGTGGAGGCAACTTTCGGGTTCGAGCGGAGGCTGTCCACGGAGACGTATGGGCTCCGGATCCTGCTTGTTACTTGACTGATGAGGAGATAGGTCTGACCGGCACTCCGGAATGATCGTTGGGACCCCTTTTTTTGCGGCCTGGCACACCGGGCGTCGATCTATGGCAAGGAGACATCTGTCATGATCTTCGGAGGCCAGGTAAGGTCTGTCGAAGACATAGATTTCCTCGAGAGGGCAGGCTTCTCGGTTGGCGAAGTCGCGCTCACGAGCAAGCAAGCATGTGAGTACTGGCTCCGTTCCGGAGTGAGAAACGGCCTGGGGCAGGGTCTTCCTCTGATAGCCCATGGTCCGGGAGAAGGGCCTCCCAATGACATCAAGAACTTATGGACCAAAGTCATTCCCGCGCTGGAAGACACGGTTGTCACCTGTGCGGCGATGGCGATACGCTTTCTGACTATACACCTCTGGACCGATTCCCGGTTCGTCAAACACCAGATCGTTGACCATAAGATCGTTGCAATCGGCCATATCACGACATTCGCGAATGATCTTGGCGTCGAGATAGGGATCGAAAACCTTTCGGAAAACGCCGATGACTTGGAACGAGCTCTTGCCGGCGCGCCGCATCTGAGCATCACGCTGGATGTTGGACACGGTCAATTATTGTGCACACGGAACACCTCGTTCGAGATCATCGAACGGTTAAGCAGCCGCATCTCTCATATACACCTCCACGACAATCTCGGGGGGAACGAAGTTCGGGACGATCTCCATCTCCCCATCGGTGAGGGGATAGTTGATTTTCGGCGCATACTGGGGGCCCTCATGCGAAAAGGCTACAAACGTACTGCAACCCTCGAGGTGAAGCGACATGAGCTCATCTCCTCCAAGGCCAGACTGGAAAAGATTCTTGAGGCTGTTCGCGGGGAAGCCGCAGCAAGCTACAGTGCAGCACAGCAACAATTGCGCTAGTCCTGGCCGCTGTATCGATGAACCCTCCGGACCCTGCTGCTGCAAACGGCAGTGCTCGTCTCTTTCACAGTGACAACTGGAAACAATAGGCATGGGCTCGGGCAGGCACGAGCTCTGAATGTGCAACGTGCCGATCAAAGGCTCGGTGGTGGTCGGCTGGTACAATGACGCTGATTTCAGTTCGCGCGACCATGATGTCGTCTTTCCGCCTGTCCGTACCTGCCGGGACCTTCGAGCTCGGGATGGGCTGAGTGAGGTCTTGCCGTGGCATGGCATCGGTGCGTTAGCCCGGAGAACGTGATTGGGGACCGCCTTGTTGTTGAAGGACGCGATAGAGTCTCCACCTACCGGTCCGGGTCACCGGCGACAATCTGGAAAGCTTCGCCCACCTCTCGTGGATCTCCTCCGGACCGAAGACCAAAAGGAAGTCGAAATGGTCGAGATCCGATAGCTGCACCCGTTCGGGAAACCACTCCAGCCCCCCGGTCCAGGGCCTCCGGAACGGAACTTTGTGGACAACAAGGCACGGTGACCATTCTGCGAAGGAGAAGTTCAGGGTCCCTCCCTTGAGCACCTGTGCGTACGCGAATGCCTGTATGAACGGCCAGCCTTTCACGGATTCACTGTGGCGCATGAACGCCAAGCCCATGACGCGAGACGAATTGGGGAGCGCCTCCAAGGATTGCTTCAGTCCTGACATGTCCGTACGCTCGAAGGAGAGCCACGCGAATGCAACGGCCGTGCAGAAAGCCCCAACGACTGTCAGTGCCATCGCGTGTCCGAGGATGGGACGAAGCGCTGGGGCCGGAAACGCGAGAACCAGCATGATCCATGCCGGGGGCATCCATCGCTGGCCGAATCTGATCGTGTTCATATACTTGTCAGGAAGAAAGACGGCAAGGGAGAAGAACATGAGTCCGGCAAGGAGGAAGCTCCAGTCAATTGTGTCTCTGAGGTTAGACCGGTTTTGGTACAGTCCCACCACTATCCATGCGGCAATCAGTCCGAAGACTGCCAGCTCCGCTGGCCCTTTGATTCCACCGAGAGCGCTGTCGGTCAGCTCGGAGAGTGTAAGGCGGTCCAATGGGCCGGTGGCCCACAGGGGGGGGGTGGCCATGCTGGATTCGGAGAACATGGGATACCAAAACCAGACTGCCACGAACAGCGGGGCAAGACACGAGAGCGCGACAACAGTCCCCTTCGGGTCCCTATGGAGAAGCAGACCGCTGAGTGCCAGCCAAAGTAATCCGACAGCGAGCCAGAGAACGTGGCTCGTGTAGAGAAGCAATCCCACACCTAGGAGAACAGTTGCTCGACCAGGTCGAAATTGGAGCCATTGCTTCTCTGCTGTCAAGGCGAGCCACAGACAGAATATGGGGAATCCTACGCCAAAGCTGTAGAATCCCCAGTTCACTATATGATTGAGAACAAATGCGGAAGCTAAGCACGCACTGGCGGCAGCCCGGTTCCTTCCGGACGCAACCCCATGAATTGCTATGACCCAGAGCAGCACAATGGTGAGCATCGCCAGTCTTCCCGCGTCCATGGGACCGAAAACAGCCCATGAAGTTCCCATAATGAGGTAGGATAGACTATACGGTGTAAGCCATTGAATCCTGTATGGTGATCCCTCGGGATTAGCGATCGTGTCCAAGAACAGACGAATCTGAGCGCTGTGTTGGGGCAGATCGGTGATGGGGGGATAGGAGACGGCGAGGAACGGTGCGGCAGCGAACAGGCAGCAGAGAAATGCCAGGCCACGCCGGCTCAGTAAGAAGCTCTGGATCATGGTGCAGCGAAATTTCCAAAAAGCGCGTGATTGCGTCCCCCAAGAAGGAAAGCGTCCCGCGATCCCTCTCGTTGTGCCGTAGAGTGCCCTTTCCTGAAGGTCTTGTCAACGCCGTCGGTCTCTGATAGATGAATCGGGCTTGCGGCAGACCATTTATGGCGATTGTGAGAGCAGAGAAAAGTTGTTCTTGAGAGCGAATCGACCAAAGAGGGTATCGGCAAGAGGCCGGCCATTCTCTCGTGCTTCAGCTCATTTGGGGAGGAACTGTCCCGGCAGAGCCTGAGCGCTGATGACTTGGCGAGGCCCCTTGAAACGCGGCGTCACTCGCCAAGACACCTCATAGTGTTCGCCGCTGTACTTGGGGAAAACACATGAGCGAAGTGGCACCACCTCTCGTTGACATAGCGATCCCGCTTCCGCTCGCCGGCGTCTTCACGTACCGGGTGCCCGATGCGTTCAAGAATCGTTTGCAGGTCGGGCGACGGGTAATCGTTCCCTTTCGCAAGAAGATATGTGCAGGCTTCGTGGTCGACTACCCCTCATCTTCGAACCCCGGTGGTGAGCTCAAGGAAATCACCGATGTGCCTGAGGAAGAACCATACCTAACGCGAAACCTGTGGAGTTTTTTGCAGTGGATCGCTGACTATTACTTGCTTCCGGTGGGGCTGGTCCTGAAGACAGCTCTTCCACCAGGCTCCGAGAGACGATCCCAGCCCTGGGCCCTGTTCACCCCTGAGGGAAGAAAATGGTTTGCCGCACTACAGGCGGCATCAGGGAATCCTGTACGAGACAGGGTGCTCCGGACTGGAACAATTTCGTGCAAGGATCTCGCTAAGGTCGTGGGAAAGAAAGGGCTGGAGGAAGCCCAGCGACGCCAGTGGATCCGCGTGGAAGAGAGAATTGCCCGCCCGAGAACCAATGTTCGGAGCAACCACATTCCTGAGTTGCTCAACCCTATCGGGACGGAGTGGCCATCGGGCGAGAATCCTCCGGACTTGACCCCCCATCAACAAGAGGCCTTCAGGCAGATAGACGAAGCTCTTCAGGCCGGGGGCTTTCATCCCTTCCTCCTGTTTGGAGTAACTGGTTCGGGAAAGACCGAAGTGTACCTTCGTGCCATCGCCCGGGCTCGGGAACACGGGAAAACCTCACTCGTTCTCGTACCGGAGATTGCGCTAACTCCCCAGTTAGCCCGCCGATTTCTCCGTCGCCTGGGCGGAGGGATTGCCCTTTTTCACAGCGGACTGACTCGCGCCCAGAGACTCGACGAATGGCGGAGAATCAGCTCAGGAAAGGTGAATGTGGTCATCGCAGCGCGCTCGGGAATATTTGTCCCCCTGGAAAACCTGGGGCTCATCGTCGTGGACGAGGAGCATGACCCATCGTACAAGCAGGAAGACAGTTGCCCGTACAATGCCAAAGACATGGCCTTGGTAAGAGGAAAGCTTGAAGGGGGAACTGTCATCCTCGGCAGCGCCACTCCTTCATTCGAGACGTTTGTCAACGCTCAGCGGGGAAGGATAACGAGGCTCGACCTTCCCGTGCGTTCCCATGGCGGCCTCTTGCCGACCGTCGAGCTCGTGGACTTGAGGGGGACCATGGCCAAGGACAGCAAAGGAGCCTTTCTCACGCCTGTGCTCCTTACGAACATCCGGGAGGCGCTCGCGAAGCGTGAACAGGTGGTGATTTTCATAAATCGGCGAGGATTCGACACCTTCGCGCAGTGTCGTTCGTGCGGCCATGTGTTTGTATGCCCCAATTGTGATGTGAGCCTGACCCATCATAAGAAGGCTCGGGCGCTGAGATGTCACCTCTGCGGCTTCTCACGGGCTGCGCCACCGCTGTGCCCCCAGTGTTCGGGAGCCAGACTGTTTTTCGGAGGAGTGGGAACTCAGAAGGTGGAAGAAGAGCTATCGATGCACTTCCCCGATGCGCGCATCGAACGACTCGACCGTGATTCCACCAGAAAGCGAGATGAGCTGGAGAAAATCCTCGATCGGTTCAGGAAAAGACAGATCGACATCCTGACGGGAACTCAGATGATAGTCAAGGGGCATGACTTCCCGGGGATTTCCCTGGTCGGAATCCTGTGCGGGGACTTGTCTCTCCATTTTCCTGACTTCAGGGCCGGCGAAAGAACTTTTCAGATGCTCACCCAAGTGGCTGGAAGGACCGGCAGAGCCTCGGATTCGGGAAGAGTAATCCTGCAAACCTTCGACCCCCATCACCCGGCGATTCAACATGCGGCAGTTCATGAGTATGAGGCATTCCTCGAAAAAGACTCCGTAGCGCGTCAGGAGCTCTTCTACCCTCCATTCGGGCACCTGATTCTTCTGAGGGTCGAGGGAAACAATGAAAACCGTGTTGAAAGCCATGCTGCCAAGATTGCTCGCGCAGCGCGGCTCCTCAAGGGACAGTCGAACGAGCCGGCCGTTCTGGGGGCCGCTCCCTGTCCCCGCAAGAAGCTGGTAGGCAAATTCCGATGGCAAGTCCTCCTTAAAGGAAGGGAGCGCAGCTGCGTGCGAGATCTTGCCAAGGCCTTGCGCGCAGAAGGTCATCTCAAGGGCTACGGGGTTAAGGTGGTCATCGACGTTGACCCAATAGACCTGATGTAGAAGCTTTCCCTCACCTTTTAGAGCGTTCGACATCTCTTTTCGCCGCGTCAACGGTTAACATTGGCAATGTCAGGAAAAGTGGTTACAATAGAAAAAGGTTTCCTACCTTTCTGGAGGATAGATGAAGAGGTCTCGTATCGCTATCGTGACAACCGTTTCTCTCTGTTTTGTTGCTGGTTCGATTATCGTGTGGGCGGCTTATCAGAACCGAGGGACGGCCGAAAAACAGGGGTATGTGAAGAGTTTCACTGATGAGAACTTTGAGAAGGAAGTGGTAGAAGCATCCATGGTGCGCCCGGTAGTAGTAGACTTCTACGCCGAGTGGTGCTCCCCGTGCAAAATGCTGGATCCCATCATGAGGGAGCTTGCCGACGATCTCAAAGACCGTGTGATCGTGGGAAAACTTGATACAGACAAGAACCTCATCGCTCGGAGATTCGGCATTAGTAGAATTCCCACTATCTTCATTATTCGCAACGGTGAGATCAAGAACGCTTTTTTCGGACCTGTTCCCAAGGAGATGCTAATCAGGGCTCTTGCCGAATATGGCTCATGAGCGGACACGGAGGTCCCGAACTTCGTCCCTTTTCCGGGGTCCCGCATCAGGTGGATTCTTATTGGGGGAAAGATGGTTACCCGAGAGTTACCGGAGCGTGATCATTCGTGCATCCCGCAGCGGAGAACGGTCGGGCCTTCAGTGGCCACCACGGCTTAATCAGGCAGAGATGGTTACAGATTATGCAGTCCAGCTCTTGCGCTGGAGCACGGGACGCGCTTTCTCCTCACATATCCCTCCAACATGAGCGTCCGACGAGGTCCTCAGAGGGTTCCGGTTGAAATTTTTCGCATTCTGCGGTATAAGAACTGAACGCTGGGATGAGCTCCTCTGAGGAGATTCGTTTACGAAAATTGTTGAGGGTGGTTTCCTTTGTTTAGAGGCATACTGTGTACGGTGGTAGCAGCCCTCGTGGGATGGTCGGCGCTCAACCTCCACGCGGATTCACGAACGGAAATCGACGGATTCCCCCCGGAGCCTGCTTGTGCATCCTCGCAACAGATGGAAAAGAGCGAAGAGTCCAATGCGGACGGAGGGGTAGTTTTGCAGGGAGACGACCCTGATCTCCTTGCTCGGGATTCTCTCGATCTCCTTAGTCTCGATAACATTAAGCCTCTTTACACGTCTCCCGCCCTTCCTGGAGAAGGGGTTTGGGAATCGGCGGGCTCGCCACGAGATCCTAAGGGCCGGCCGGTCGTGTATCGCACTTTCTACCGGCCCAGTGTGGATTTTCCGAATGCCATCGTCTACATGATGATCATTGATATGAATAAGGCTTTTCTCCAGTATTACGTTGGGTCACAGGAACCCGGGGCTGCAAAGGCCTTCTCAGAAGTCGAGCCCACCCTGACACCCAGGGTGCTGGCAATAACGAACGCGATGTGGCAGCAGAGACATTCCCAGGGTGCAGGTGCAATCTTTCGAGGCAAGGTCATCTATCCGATGGTCGACGGCATGGCCACGTTGATCTCCTACAAGGATGGCTCTGTAGACATTCAGGAATGGACCTCCGATATTCCCCAGGATCTCGTGCGGGACGCACGACAACTACGGCACCTGATCGTGAAGGACGGTATGGTGGTCCAGACCATAACCAAGAATGGCAAGACGGAAGATTCCGAGATCGGTCTTGGATTCCTCCTCGGCGGAGGCGGCAAAGATGTAGACGGAAAGCAGCACTGGTTTGTTGCTCACAGGAGTGCTTTCGGAATACGTCCCGACGGAAATCTTGTTTTCGCCATAGGCCATCATATTGGGAGCAAGGACCTCGCCAAGGCTCTGGTGCTGGCGGGCTGCTCGAGAGGTATGCATGCGGATGCCAACCCTGCAAATATCGTGGGCAATCTCTACTTGAGGGACACGTACGGCAGTCTTGTTACCAAGGCAAAGCTCTCTCCCGAGCAATCCAAGTATACGCTGAATCGATATGAAGACGGTTACACAAAGGACTTCTTTGTGTTTTTCATGCGCGGAACCCCTTCCGCCGCCCAAAAGGCCATCTCTCGTAACACATCCAAAAGGACCAAACGATAGAAAGACATGTGACTCACCGCGGCCTCGAGGCCAAGCTTCTCATCATACCGTGTGTGGTCCTCTCCTGTCTTCCACTGGTGTATGCCAAGCCGGGGGCGTCGGACAAAGGTATTCCCGTCTCACCCCGGAAAGGAATAGCAGGGGAACGTCGCAGACGGCTTCAAGAGGAGATCCAAGAATTGGAGCGCAGGGTAAAGCTCCAGTAGGTGTTGTACGGGGTACCCTGCTCCCGCCATCCTCAGTGGCTCGGGCTAAAGCCGCCACCCTTAGCTCTATACTCCCACGCATTGAATATGCGTGGCATTCATTGCAGTTGAAAGCCAATGAGCCTTCGGGCGGCAGGTGATTACAATAGAGGTCGAGATTTCGCTTCAGTGCCTGAGGAGCTCCTGACTTATGGCCGACACGATAGTGGAGCACGGCTTTTGGTTGCCTTCACGCTGTGGTTAGTGACTCGGTTTGCGAATCGGGTTCGCACCTGGTCTTAATGCGCTCCACGATACGTGGCCGGGGTATGTCGAACCGACACGATTCTTGACTGGGTTGAGGAAAAGTGTTAGGTTGCCATCTTAACTTCTGTGCTTTTCATGAGTTATTCGACAGGCAGACCCAGCATAGCGGCTAGGGCACAGTGCTTCCGATAACTCCTGGTATGTTTTCTCGAGAGGTGTGGAGGGAAGTTCATTGAGAGGCTTTCCGGCTGCCCGATATATGGGTCTCGTATGTTTGGTCCTTTTCCTCATTTGGCTCCCCTCACCTTCCCTCGGATATAGCTTCCGCGTGCACATTCCGCTGCCGAGTGGCAGTCACCTTCCCGGGTTCTGCTTTCTCCCAGACTATGCAGTCCAGCGGCCTCTGCCGGCGGTAATCGTGGGGGTAGGGGTCGGATCGCATCTCATACCGCAGTACCATGAACATTGCCAGCACCTGGCGAGCTATGGCTTCGTAGTCCTCCTCGTCGACCCGTCAAACTATCCTGAAAGCCTCTTTCCCGGCCCATTCACCTGGGATAAGGGACTCGGCTACGCCCAGGTGAGCGTCAACCAGGGGGTTGTGGCGGCGCGGTTGTTACTCGATATTGAGTGGTACCTGAATTCAATTCGGGCATGTGTCGATTTTCTCTGCAGATGGCCATTGGTGGACGCGAGCCGCATTGCGCTTTCAGGCCATTCGCAGCCCGCCAACGCTGCCCTCACCTACGCGTCGAGAGACCTGCGCATAAAAGCGGTGATCTGGAACTACGGCGGTTCTCCCTGGGTTATGCCTTACGACCCCATGCGACTCCCGCCGGTACAAATCTTTCATGGCGACGAAGACGAGGTGTACGACGTCAAGTATGCCATGCGTTTGGCCCTGGATCTCAAGTCCCACATGCGTTGCTGCGACCTTAACATCTATCCAGGCCAGAAACACCTTTTCAACGTGTATTACGACCTCAACAAAGGAGAGAGCCGGTACTCAAATCCGGTAATAATGGACGCGTTCGCCCGAATGCTGCATTTTCTCCGTGACACTCTGCTCCTTCATAATCGGTGACAACCAGCCCCAAAGCCACGTGAGAGCTGCTACCCCTTTTGAGAGCAGCGCTGGAGAGATTACAGCGCACAATGACCGCGATTCCCTTCTGTCGAAAATCGGTGCTAATGGGCTGATCAACGGAACAGTCAGGAACCGCAGGCAATGCTCACAGGCTGTACAGCTCTTCCCCGTAAACCGGAATCCACTCCCTATTCAACGCGTCGTGAGCCGCAGCTACATCACTCACGCCGAGGAGAAGTATGACACGGTCTCCTGCGAAATTCGAATTGATGCAGGTGTATAGGTATTCAATGTTCACGTCGGCAGCCTTGAGCGCTCTGAGTACCGCACTAAATCCTCCCGGATGCTGAGGAGCTTCCGCGGCTATGATGTCCGTGAGGGTCGCCTTGTAACCGGCGCCTTCCAAGATGTTCACGACTCGAATGGGATCCGTGACGACAAAGCTCACTATTCCGGTAGCCCCGGCAGGCCTCACCGTAAGAGCCAATATGACTATTCCTTCCGCTGCCAGCAGGTCGCTAAGGGCTGACAGTCTGCCCGGTTTGTTTTCCAGCTTGATTGAGATCTCTTTGACAGTCTTCATCAAGACCTCCAGGGTCCTTTTCGTGGTTATCGTTCGAGCAGGAGTTTCACCGCTTCGAGGAGTGTGTACAGGGATTGGCCCGGGGTCAGCCTCGCCTCCCGGTCCCTTCGTCCAATCGGTCACGTTACCAGACGGAATATAGACGAGTTATCCCGTTGCGAGCTCATGTGCCGAATGCGCGCTGGGCTCCAGGGAGAGCTAGTTTCCCGACGATATGTACTCGATTCCTCTGAGAAGCGCCTTTGTGTTCATATCCACTAGGCTCTGCTTCTTGCCCTCCAAGACAGTGCCGATCGCCCCTTTGAGCGCTTCCAGGGAAACCATCTTGGTGACCTGCGCCACTGCCCCGAGCATCACCATGTTGAGAGCTCTGTCGTTTCCCAATTCATGAGCGAGCGAGTTGGCCGGCACTTTTATCACCCGGATATCATCACGCAGAGGAGTCTCTGCAATGAGATCGCTGTTGAGAAACATTACCCCGCCGGACTTCACCATATTCCTGTACTTGATCATGGAGGGGTAGTTCATAGCCACGACATAGTCTGGCGACGACGCAACAGGAGAGGCTATTTCCTGATCGGAGACGGCGACCGTGCAGTTTGCCGTTCCTCCTCTCACTTCGGCCCCGTACGCGGGGAGGAAGGTCACGTGCTTGTCTTCGTGCATGCCTGCCACCGCCAGCACGTATCCCATCATGAGGACTCCCTGGCCGCCAAATCCGGAAAAGATGGTCTTAAGCAACATCCTTGATCACCTTCAAAGGAAAGAATTTCGTCATTGTCTCTTCAACCCATTTCACCGCTGCAATGGGAGTCATTTTCCAGTTGGTGGGGCATGGGGAGAGAATCTCGACCAGAGAAAATCCTTTTTGATCGAGCTGCACCTGAAAAGCTTTCTTGATCGCCTTTTTGGTCTTCAGGATGTTCTTGGGGCTTGAAACCGAAGTTCTCTCAATGTACGCGCTTCCGGCTGCAATTCCCAGCATCTCGCTCAAGTCGAGAGGGTACCCGTCCCGTAACGGCATTCTCCCGCCGGGCGAAGTGGTGGTCACCTGCCCCAATACCGTGGTCGGCGCCATCTGTCCGCCGGTCATTCCATAGACAGCGTTATTGACGAAAATGGCCGTAATGCGCTCCCCTCTATTGGCAGCATGTATTGTTTCCGCCGTGCCAATGGCTGCAATATCCCCGTCGCCTTGGTACGTGAACACTACTCTGTCGGGAAGGATTCTCTTGATCCCCGTACCGACTGCAGCGGCGCGTCCGTGTGGCGCTTCGCACATATCAACGTCGAAGTAGTTGTACGCAAGTACCGCGCATCCAGCAGGGGGCACACCAATCGTACGGTCCTTGATTCCCAGCTCGTCTATGACTTCAGCTACGAGCCGGTGTATAATGCTATGCCCACAGCCGGGACAGTAGTGAAACGGGGTGTCCTTGAGGGCATCAGGTCTTGCAAAGATTTTCTTCACGTCATCCGCTCCTTGTTCCTCTGGTTCCTGAATCTCTCGATCTGCACCGATCCCCGTGTTGATTCCGCTGGCGGGCCGATCATCGAGAGCTTACCAGACTCAGTGAAGGACCGTATCGGAGGCCCGACTCGCTTCCTGACCTGCGGGAATTAGCTCGCCTATACTGGAGCATGATGACTCGCTCCAGTTCCTCGGGTGTTGCGATGATGCCGCCTGGACGCCCGTGAAAAAATACCTCGCATCGGCCGAGCACAGCGAGCTTGACATCTTCGACCATCTGGCCGGTGCTCATCTCGAACACCACCATACGGTCCACATAGCGGCTCAGTTCAGATAATGCTTTGGTAGGAAAGGGCCACAGGGTTTTCGGTCTGAATAAGCCCGCTCGGACGCCCTTTTCTCTTGCCCGTTGGATACCACCCTTGGCTATGCGCGCGGCCGTGCCATATGCGACTACGACGAGCTCCGCGTCATCCATGAGATACATCTCTTGATCAGGAATCTCGTGGCTTATCATGTCGTATTTTCTGGCGAGGCGCCAGTTGACCTCTTCTTCGATAGCCGGATCCAACCACAGGGAGCATACGATTCTGCTTGGCCTTCCTTTAGCGCCGTCCAGCTTCCATGTCCTGGGGGGCAGCTCTGAGAGAGCTATGGGATCTGGAAATTGCACGGGTTCCATCATCTGCCCCATCATTCCATCTCCGAGGATCATGACGGGCGTACGATATCTATCTGCCAGGTCGAAAGCCTGGCGAGTCATGTCGGCGATTTCCTGTCCGTAAGAAGGGGCAAGCACGATAAGCCTGTAGTCGCCGTGTCCCCCGCCTTTGGTCGCTTGAAAATAGTCGCCCTGGGCCGGTGCGATGTTCCCAAGCCCCGGTCCACCTCGCATCATGTTCACGATCACCGCCGGCAATTCCATGGCGGCAAGGTATGAAATGCCTTCCTGCTTCAGGCTAATTCCCGGACTGGAGGACGAGGTCATGACTCGCGCTCCTGCAACGCTTGCCCCTATGACCATGTTGATGGAAGCGAGCTCGCTTTCCGCCTGAACAAACACGGCATCGTCCATTTTGGCGAACGCAGCCGCCATGTACTCCGGGAGCTCGTTTTGCGGCGTTATGGGATATCCGAAGTAGGCCCTGCATCCGGCCCGGACAGCCGCCTCCCCCAGGACGTGGGTGCCGCGCATGAGAACTTTTGAGCCCATGTCACCCTTCCTTTATTTCAGTATCGTCTGTTTCAGAATCTTCGGTAGAGCTCTCATCCTTGGTATGCCTGTATACCTCTATGGCCAGGTCGGGGCATGTGACAGCACAGAGAGCACATCCTGTGCACGATCGCTCGGCTGGCGCTTCGACGTCTTCTTCGCAGAACCGTGCGGGATAATAACCCTTCGTGTTCAAGTCGGAGGAGATCTCTATCCTCTGCTTCGGACACACGGCGATGCATAGCCCGCACCCCTTGCAGCGCTCTTTTTGGATTTCGATACGGCCTTTCACGGTTTTACTCCCTTAGACATTTGGACAATCATTTACCATAAGCCCCTGAGGCACCCATGTCAACAAAAACGACGATCTGATTGCCGGATCTCACTTTACCGCGGCCCGAACGGATTGATCTCGATTCGGGTCGAGTCAGCCCCGCGGACCTCGGGTGGCACTACTGATCCAACGTCCCAAGCCAATGATCCAATTGACTCTTGAGCAGAGGGTTGCTTGTGAGGTTTACGGATTTCTTGTACAACTCTGCGGCCTCTTCGGTCAGTCCGAATTCCAGGTACGCGGCCCCCATCATGAGAACGGAAGCAATATGATCGGGATCGATCTCCAAGGGGGCTGCAAAGTTGAGCATCTCCGCGTTGTGGTTCACTTCCGGAATAAAGTCGCCTTCATACACGGCGTAAGCAAACGCGGGTGCGAGATTTTCAGCCTCATGCCAATCCCGAATGCCCCGCAACACGTGCCCTGCCAGAAGGTAGGCACTGCCGCGATTGACGTGCGCGGCATAAGACTTGGGATTTTTCTTTATCGCTCTCGTCCACATATCGATTGCTGCATCGACTCGTCCTTTCCGCAGGGCTTGCAAACCTCTATCTACCTCGTCCTTCCCTGCAATCCCCTGAGTCGACCAAATTTGGACGAGCGCAGCGGCGAGAATAGCCAAGACGACTGCTCGAGACAAATGGCTGTTACCCTCACTCTTCGCCAGTTCCCGGAAAACCAATTCCACCCGAACCCCAGGGCTGGCTTAGGCTCCAAGGCGAGTAGTCGGATCCGAAAACCGCACCGGTTGTTTCTCACGGTGACACACGTTGAGAATTGCGGCCCACGCTACCGTAACGGGTTACGGGCAAGATTGACACCAACCTTCCTCAGCGGCGTGGTTCAAACAGACCCCCCGGTAGCTATTGCCGCTAGGCTCAATGCGCTGTACGATGTAGTATATCACAAGAAGGCCCTGACAGCTCAGAGGGATCTCATACTCGTTGACACTAAGTACTCTCATATGTTAAGATAAAGAACCCTGAAAAAATACAGGGCTGATGCAAGGTCGGGAGCCCGGCAAATCACCTGGATACAGATTCGAGAGCCGGGCTTTCGTTTGTACGTTGGGGAGGAGATGATCATGCCTGTGTCGCCAAAAATCTCGGAGTTTATTAACCGGGCATCCTGGATTCGGAAGATGTTCGAAGAAGGAGCTCGCCTCAAGAAGGAGCATGGCCCTGAAAATGTCTACGACTTCAGTCTCGGTAACCCTAATCTGGAGCCTTCCCAAGCCGTGAAGGAAGCAATGGTAAAGGCCGCATCCGATCCATCGCCTGGCATTCACGGATATATGCCCAACGCTGGCTTGCCGGACGTCCGCCGGGCCGTAGCAGAAAAGATCAGGCAGGACGAGGGGGCAGATATCAGTGAGAATGAGGTCATCATGACCGTGGGTGCCGGCGGCGGACTCAATGTCGTCCTGAAAACCCTCTTGAATCCGGGGGATGAAGTCCTTTGCCCCAAACCCTTTTTTGTCGAGTACGTCTTCTACGCAGACAACCATGGGGGCACGGTTGTGCCGGTCGCCACCAAGTCCGATTTCTCGCTCGACCTTGCGGCCATGGAACAGGCCTTCACACCCAAGACAGCAGTAGTGCTCATAAATTCACCGAACAACCCCACGGGCCGAGTCTACTCGGACGGTGATATCAGAGACTTGGCTGCCTTGATTGAAAGAAAAAGCCAGGAGCTCGGACGGACGATTGTCCTCGTCTCGGACGAACCGTATCGTGGCATTACGTACGACGGTGTTCAGGTGCCCAGCATTCTCAAAGCCTGCAGCAACAGCATTGTGGTCACTTCCTTCTCAAAAGATCTTTCCCTGGCAGGAGAGCGTCTCGGATACGTAGCCGTAAGCCCCAGAATGAACGAGCTGTCCTTGACCATGGACGGGCTCATTTTAACGAACCGCATACTCGGCTTCGTAAACGCTCCAGCCCTCATTCAGCGAACAGTGAAGGACGTGTTGCGAGACATTGTAGACGTATCGGTTTACAAGCGAAGGAGAGACACACTGTACGATGCGCTCACGTCGTTCGGATACGAATGCGTAAGACCCGAAGGTGCCTTCTACCTTTTTCCAAAATCCCCAATCGCAGACGATGTGGAATTCGTCAGCCGGCTTCAGCAGAAGCTCATCCTCGTTGTCCCGGGTACGGGATTCTGGGGACCTGGCTATTTCCGCATCGCATACTGCGTATCCGACGAGACAATCACAGGTGCTTTGAAGGGCTTTGAGGAAGCCATCAAAGAGGTACGCAACTAGAAGACCATTTTGGGCACGTTTACCTGCTGGATACTGGGCCCGGATTCCCCGTATGCCCGAACAATCGACGCAACTGCGTTTCGATGTCGTGGACCTTTGCTCCGATTTCCAGAAGATATGCCTTCTGGGAAGCCATGATCTCTTCCAGCTCTTTCAGTTTCCCCGTCAAGGCTCGGACCTCCTTACCGAAATCTTGACCGGTCGCCCGAGACATCGATTCAATGACCTTACGGTCATGTTCCAGCCCGCTCTGGAGACCAGCTAAAGTTTTCTCGAGGGGGACGAGCCGCTCCCTTAGCTGCTCCACCGCTGCATCACGCACTTTCGGCAACGTTTTCTTCACCGCAGCGACAAGCTTTGTATTGTTGTCAAGCAAGTCCTTCCGCATCTCGGTCAGTCCCTTTGCCAGACCCTCCACTTCGTCGGAAAGACTCTTCAGCTTTTTCTTGCTCGCCACATAGTCCCGCATGAGACGATTCACTTCTTTCGACGCATTTTCGGCTGATTTCTGGGACTCTGCTGAGGCTTGTCCGAGGCTGTTGAGCTTCTGCTTCACTTCTTCCCTTTCCTTCTGCGCTTCTTGAGCCCACTCCCGGAACTCCTCAAGTCGGCTGTTTACCGGCTCTACCTGCGTCTTTAATATCTCAGAAATCCGCTCTTGCTGATCTTCTATCCTCTGGATGTCTGCGCTGAAATCCTTCTGGGGAGAAAATCGGGAAGCCATTTCGCCCATTTCTTTCTGCTGCTTCTCGACCTTCTTTTCCAGTTCGGCGATCTTCTGCTTCAAGCCGGAAGTGTCGTCAGCACACCCGGAAAAGACGAGGACACACCATCCTGCTACGATCAGCAAGAGGCTGTGCTGGAGACTCATCGGGAAACCTCCTGCTCCTGTTCAATGGGGCCGATGATATCAGATCCAGAAAGAAAAGCAATAATAAACGGATAAATAGAACTAAAAGGTGAACCAAGTTTTGATAGAGAGAGGCTCGAGACCGTGCCTCTCTCTTGGAGCTCAGGTAAAAGGGCTTGCTACTAGGAATGCCGTGGATCGGGCATCGTCACCATGATCTGACTGACTCACACAAAATGGAATTGTCGCTGCAGGTCTTAGTTTCGTACACGGGACGGATGCAGCGTTGAAGAGTCAAGATTTTTCGCGATAGATTCCTCGCGATTATCGCGGCTTATGGATATTTATCTCGCGCCCAAGAATTATTTTTTCGCGCTAGGGACGTTTTTTTGGTGAAATTTAGCCG
>Ga0067045_1002527_pt1 | contig 87252 bp, 79 predicted proteins | sample TerdegcTABiofilm_FD_59184 | JGI IMG/M metagenome (GOLD analysis project Ga0067045, IMG submission 59184) | Combined Assembly of (Gp0054472, Gp0054536) Wastewater bioreactor microbial communities from Singapore -Terephthalate degrading...
CCGCGAGAAGGGCATCGCGTTTAAGGTCATCATCTTTTGTTGTTGTAAGCATAATTACAGGTGTATCCATGTGATAGTAATTACTCCGAAGATTCTTTACAAACTGTATACCATCCATATTTGGCATATTAAGATCAACAATGATAAGGTCTGCATCAAGATTACCAAGTTTCTCCAATGCGTCCATCCCATCTTCTGCCTCTGATACGATATAATCTTGTTTATTGAGAATATATCGTATCAATTTGCGTATCGTGGATGAATCGTCAACAATAAGAATCTTTTTCATACACTATCCCTTCTGGTATGCAATCGTTCCAGGGAATATGAGAGGCTTGAATGCTCTCGAGATATTATGGAGCGATTCCGCGTGACCAATAGTTAGATATCCCCGTGGTTTCAACGATTCATAAAGTGAGTCAATAACCTTTTTCTTCATCTTCTCGTCAAAATAAATAAGAACATTCCTGCAGAAAATGAAATCCATTTGTCTATACATCTTGTACATATTCGTATCCATGAGATTCATAAAATCAATCTTAACGTGTTTTTTGACATTGTCCTTAAGTATGAAGATTCCATCTTTTTCAATGAAGTATTTTCGCTTAATCGACTCATCCATATTTCGAACACTATATGTATTATAATGTGCTTTTTTTGCTGACTCTAAGGCCTTTGTGCTTATGTCTGTCCCAAAAATTGTGAAGGGAATATTTTTTTTAAAATTTTCTATCATCTCAAGGAGCATAATAACGAGTGTATACGGTTCTTCACCTGTAGAACATGCTGCACACCATATGCGGATAGGCATTGAGAGCATTCCGTTCTGCATATAATTCTTCTGAACAATAACTTTAAAAGCATCGAGCTGTGGAGGGTTCCTGAAAAAACTGGTCTCGTTTGTGGTAACTACATTGAAAAGATTAACAATTTCATCTTTTATCTTATCGCCTCCGTACTTTAAGAAGTAATAATAATCTTCAAAAGTACTGAAACCCAGATCGGTCAATCTGTTGGAGAGACGGCTCTCGAGAAGATAGGCCTTATTCTCCGCAAAATAAATGCCCGACTTTTCATATATATAGTCTCTTAGAAGGATAAACTCTTCTTTTGTCAAAATGTTGCCTTCCTTTTCTTAAGAATCTCTCAAGTATTTCATTACAAATTCAGCCGTTGATCGAACGTCGTCATCCTTGTGCTTTGTTAACGGCTTCACAAAAACAACCGCTTTTTTGTCTTTGAGATCACTTAAGGCTTTGAGGCTACCTATTTTGATTAGGTTGCTTTCATCATGAAGGCCGTTAATAAATAACTTGATGAGCGAGGGGTCTTCAAATGATCCAAGAGCAAGCAAGGCATAGTACCGCGTCCATAGACTCTTATTTGTATTAGAAAAGATTTTGTTCAGCACTGGTTTGAACTGGACGAGTCTCTTTTCTTTGATGATCTTTAATGTTTCGTGAGGAATATTATCGCCCTGCAGAAGCTTTTGAAAAATTGTTGCATATCGTCCATCATCTATGAAGGTACCAATTATGGTTACAATGGCTTGCTTGATGTCGTCTTCTTTGGATCGAAGCAATCTCTGAATTAGCGGAAAATTATCGTCTCCACTGATATTCTTTGCAACAGCTAAATATACTTTTTTATCCTCCAATGAATCACTGTCTACGAATTGTCGAAGCAACTTTATTGCCTCATTATAATTAAGATTAATCAATGTTTTAACAGCGTTAACTCTCACATCCATGAATCCAGATTGTGAAAGATCAATTATTTCGTCCTCCAGCCCCTTAAGGTTCATAACGCCTATTGCATTAACAGCGAAACTTTTCACATGACCATCCTCGTCCTTTACTGCCTCCTTGAGAAGATCATACCCTTTCCCCTGAACAATCATTGCAGCATTTTTCACTATTTCTCTTTTTACCAATACAGATGACTTAAGAAAAGAAGCAAGAAGTACATTTTCTGGGATACTCACCTTCTCTTGTGCACAGGCCTTGATAATGACCATAGCGTATTGATCTCCGTTGCTCAAATATTCTTTTATGTCGTTCTTCCATATCTGAGAGAGAGAAGAAAAAAGCTGTAAAATTTCACTAAATTCTGGTTCGTCAGGATCCATTTTTATGAGTATTTCAAGCAAAATATCGCATGTCTGTTTATTTTTGAAGTGAATCATCAATTTTAAAATAGGAATAAGCTCTGTCTTGTCAAAAGCAACATATGGTAAGAGATGCTCAAAAAGATCTTGTCCGATGCTTTGTTTTAGACGGAGAAAAAGTTTTTCATTTCCCTGATGAATGATTACTTCTATATATCTTTTCCGTTTCTTTTTACTCCACCCCTTGAGAATATCGAACATTCTATTCAAAATTTCATCATCTTGGAATTCCATAAGAGCTTCACATGCTGCAAGCGATAAGTCTTCTTCACTATTCTGGAAGATTTGGAGGAGTTGATCAGCAGCCGCTGGATGCTTGATTTTACCGAGGCTGCATATTGCTGAAAAAACAATCCACTGATCTTCATGAAGCATACCCAAAAGAGCTTTTACAGCTCGTTCATCAGTATTAAATTCACCAAGAGCAATAACAGCGGCGTTCTTCACGTTTTCGCTTTCATCACCAAGAGCTCTCAAAAGAAATGGTATGGTCTCCGGATTCTTCATACTCGCCATAATCTCGCATGCATAGACCCTTATATCTTCGTTTTCATCTTCAAGAAGCTTATCAATAGCTGCAATATTTGCATGACCTATTTTTTTGATTACCTCAACCACTGCCATTCTCGTGGGGGTATCCTTTACTTGAAGAAGAGGAAGGATACGTTCGACTGTTTTTTTATTTGGTCGGCTAATTAAGTATTCAATAGCCTTTTCTCTTTCGAAATCATCTCCTTGTCGAATTGCATGCACTGTTTTCTCTAAGCGTTTGTTGGCGGCATTACGAGTCGCCACATACCTTTTCAGTTTTGTTCTCATAGCACTCGTATAATCTCCTCAGAGATTTTTTCGATTGGTAAAACAACATCAGCAATATTTGCATTAATTACAGCCTTTGGCATTCCGAAAACAACACATGTTTCTTCATCTTGTGCAATTACAAGTCCGTTCCTTCTTTTTAATTCCTTTAACCCAACCAAACCATCACTACCCATTCCAGTCAGAATGACTCCTATCGCGCTTGAATCGTATACATAGGCAGTAGAAAGCATCAGATGGTCAACTGACGGCCTGTAAACATATCGAGCATCTTTGGTAAAATCAACAGTAACGTCTCTTCCATTTTTTTTCAGACCCATATGAACATCTCCAGGCGCAATCAAAGCAACCCCTGGTCGTAAAGGCTCGTTATCTTCTGCCTCCTTAACCTCTATCTGCGTGAGGCTGTTTAATCTTTGTGCGAAAGATTGAGTAAATAACTTTGGCATATGTTGCGCTATAATAACAGGAACAGGAAAATTTTGTGGAAAGCTCGTTAGTATGTGCTGAAGTGCAGGAGGACCACCGGTTGATGCACCTATGGACAGCACAGCATGTTTGTTTTTTTTGTCCCTATTCATCGAGATTGGTTTTTTTATCAGTTCAAGTCTTCTTGTGAGGAATCTCGCCCTCCTTTTCGCAACATCTTTAATTTTACCGATAAGCTCTGATTCTTTTGAGGCCATACCCAAAGGACCCTCTGAAATATCTTTTGTCATAAAATCACAGGCACCAAGGTTGAGGGCCTCCATAGTAATATCTGCACCTTCTTTTGATAAAGCACTCAAAACTATGACAGGTAAAGGATTACTCGCCATTATTCTCTTTAATGCTTCAATCCCGTTCATCACTGGCATCTCAATATCCATAGTAACTACATCGGGTTTAGCTTTTTCAATCTTCTCAATGGCTTCCTCTCCATTAGCGGCAGTTTCCACGACCTGGATATCTTTATCCTTCTCAAGCATCCTCGTAAGTATTTTTCTCATGAATGATGAATCATCAACAACAAGCACACGTATCATGTATTCCTCTCCTACCCTCATTGGTTCCTTGAAGATACTTAAGCACTTCATGAAATGAGGGCATGTCTTTTTTATCGTATAACAGCAAAACGAACTTTAATTCTTGAGATGCTTTCTCATGGATGCCCTGAGGTTCATAATGGCTTGAGAGTGAATCTGGCATACCCTCGCCTCAGTAATGCCAATTGTACCTGCAATTTCTTTCATATTAAGGTCTTCGAGATAATAGAGACTGAGAACAAGTCTTTGTCTTTCAGGAAGTCTTTCGAGTTCCTGCGTTAGAATTCCTTCAATCTCATGAAACTGGGCATATTGTTCGGGATCATCGCTCTCATCAATTACATACTGTATAATCCTGTCTCTGTCTTCTCCTGAAATTTCTGACATCCCTTCTATACTAAGGATTGATAGGTTTCCATAATCTTTGAGCATAGTCAGGTAATCGTCAGGATCCATGTTTAATGCTTCTGCAACTTCTTCCTCATCTGGATACCTACCAAGTTTGTTCTCAAGCTTCCTTATAACTTCCCCTATTTTCTTTGCCTTTGACCGTGCACTCCTGGGAAACCAATCCCGAGACCTAAGCTCATCTATCATTGCACCGCGTATCCGCAAATAAGCAAAGGTATTCAATTTTATTCCTCGTGATACATCAAACTTCTCCATTGCCTCGAGTAATCCCATGACGCCAGCAGAAATAAGATCATCAATAATACAATTATCTTCAAATCCTTTTGAAATCTTATATGCAAGGTTTTTAATGATGGGAATAAACTCCTCGATTGTTCTTTCCCGGTCGTCTTCTTGTGTTTTTGCATATGCTCTCTTCCACATATCTCACGCCACCATTCTGTCGCAGATTTTTTGAAGTGCCTTGGTTGCAATCGTGTCAGGAAACTGTTCTACCCAGAGTTTTTGCTTTCTTGTCGCAACATTGATATTCTTGTCAATAGGAATGTAGCCATAGAAGTCAAGATACACATCGAGAAAACGGTCTGTAACGCGGGTTATCTTCTTAAACACATCCATAGCCTCTTTTTCATCTTTAGCCATATTGACAATCACATTAAAATTCTTTCTTCCCGTGTTCTTATGTAAAACTTTCAAAACAGCATATGAGTCTGTGAGGCTCGCGGGATCGGGGGTCACAACAATGAAGATGTCTTCACTAATTGCATTAAAATAGACAACATTCGATGAAATACCGGCAGATGTATCTACAAGGAGAAAATCATACTCCGGTAATTCAAGAAAAGATGTGAGGAGTATATTTCTTTCCTCAAGGGAAAGATTGGAAAATTCAGCTACACCTGAGGTTGCCGGAATAATCCTAATACCACATGGACCTTCGACAACAATCTCTCCAATTCTTTTCTTCCCTTGAATGAGATCCTTGATGTTGAATTGCGGGATCATACCAAACATAATATCGATATTTCCTAATGATAGGTCAGCGTCAAGGATGTACGTTGACTCTTTCATCCCGCCCAAGATATATGCCATGTTGGAAACAATTGATGATTTGCCTACTCCTCCCTTTCCGCTTGTTATGGTAATAGTTTTCTTTCTTCTCTTTTCCATGTGTTGCCCTCTAAAAGTATTTTGAATAATGATTCGTGATCAGGAATTACTATGTCATCAACGCTAATTCCGGTCGTAAGGAAACTGACTGGCAGCCCGAGCTTAATCAGGTTATGCCCTATATGGCCTAAATTCTCCTCCTCATCAAGTTTTGTGAATCCTATTGCAGTATCCCCACCATTGCCAAACTCGTTACAGTACCTTCGCATCTTATCATCACGCGCTCCTGCAGGAAGAACTATAATCTTGTTAATTCCTCGCAGTTTTTCAAGAACATGTTTCTGTACATTCGAATGCCCGGTTATATCGATAATTTTTTGACGTCTATCCCGTTCAACAATGTAATTGATATCCTCTTCATTCGTTGTAAAGGAAAACGGAAGACCTTGACTCTCTGAAAATGACATAAGATCATCATAACTTCCTTTTGTAAACGGATCATATGCGACAATTGAGACGGCATTGTCCTTGGCAGCCAGAATTTTTGCAAGCTTTTTCGTCGACTGTGTCTTTCCTGCCCCTGTCGGTCCAAGCATCAGGATTGGACTATTTTCCTCAGCAATATTCCTCATTGATATCTGTCGAGCTATAGTCCTTCTCAGCGAAGCATTGGCCTTTACGCTATCCTGAGCTGCATCGCCTATCTCCCCGTATACTTCTGAAATTAAGGACATTGCAGCGTTACGCTCAAAACCGTTCTTAACGAGCTTATCGAAAAGAACTCTCAGGGGGAGTGGATACTCTCGCGTCCTCTCTCGAATGATGTCATTCTCTATGCCTGCAAGGCGCTCGTTCATCAACATCAGAGCATAATTCCATATCTCCTCCGTTTTCTTCCTTACTTCAATCAGATCACATGGGTTGGATTGTGGTTCTTCATCAACGGCAATAGAGATTTCACAACTTTTCTGTGAAATATTATTCCCCTTGCTCTTAATATCCACGATGATTGTGTCAGAACCATATTGCGCCTTGATTGCTTCCATCCCAACTTTTACATCTTCAAATACATAGGTCTTAACTTTCATTGAGCTTAATTACCCCCAACGATTGAATTTTTATCTGAGGCGGAATTTCATTATGCGAGATAACTGTAATACCTTGTATATACCGTTCCAGAAAACGACGCAATTTACCCCGAAGAGCAGGATGAACAAGGATTACTGGCTGAATATTCTGTAACATGGCCCTCTTTGCTTCATTGCCTATCTTCTCAATCAGACGTTGGCTGAATGTAAGGTCGAGGGCAAGATACATGCCTTGATCTGAAGGCTGGAGGCTGTTGATCAGCTTCTCCTCGAGGACTTTTTCTAAAATAAGAAGGTTGAGGACTCCATTGATCAGGTATGGTTTCAGGATGCTCCTTGACATACGCTGTCGTACAAATTCTGTAATAAGCTCGGGATCTCTGGATGTCGATGAAGCATCTGCAACTGCCTCAAGTATTGTTATAAGGTCTCGTATGGACACTTGCTCCCTCAAAAGATTCTGTAATACCTTCTGGACAATTCCTACATTGATCTGATTCTGTGAAATCTCTTCAATGACCTTGGGATGAGTCGTAGAAACAGTATCGATCAATTTTTGGGTTTCCTGTCTTGTCAGAAGCTCGTGAGCATTATTTCTGATTATTTCTGTAAGATGTGTGGCAATAATTGTTGGGTGATCTACTACCGTAAATCCCGCAGCACCATATTGATCTCTATCCTTTTCTCTTACCCAATAAGCGTCAAGATTGAATACGGGTTCTTTGGTTGGAATTCCATCTATGGTTTTCTCCTTGTCTTCTGGCCCCATCGTGAGAACATGTCCGGCCATGAGCTCTCCTCTGCCCATTTCTATTCCCTTGAGAAGTATCAAATATTCACCGGCCTTCAACTGGAGGTTATCCCGTAACTTCATAGGAGGTACAATAATTCCAAGCTCTACTGCCATCTGCTTTCTGATAGCTCTGATCTTGTCAAGAAGCTCTCCACTTTGTTCAGCGTCAACGATCGGGATTAAACCATATNCAATCTCGATTTCAAGAATCTCCATTGGCTGTATGAGTTCGCCTTTATCCCTCTCTTCTCCTGTAACCTCAGGAACACTCACAACTTCTTCCTTCTTTGCTTTTCCCACAAGGTAACTTGTACCGAAGGTACACGATGATAAAACAAGGAACGGCACGAGAGGAATGCCAGGGACAAAACCTATACAAAGGATAACGACTGATGCAAGAAGCATGGCCTTAGGTTGGGTAAAAAGTTGCGTAACCATTGCATTGCCAAGGTTTGTTTCGCTTGCAGCTCGAGTTACGATGATACCTGCCGCAGTGGAAGTAAGAAGTGCCGGTATCTGGCTTACAAGGCCATCCCCGATTGTAAGGATCGTATAAACCGTTAATGCATCGTTAAATGACATTCCTTTTTGTACAACACCAATAACAAGCCCACCGACAATATTTACAAATATGATGATTATACCGGCAATAGCATCCCCGCGAACAAATTTGCTTGCACCGTCCATTGCGCCATAAAAATCAGCTTCCATCTCAACAGATTCACGTCGTTTCCGCGCACCAGCATCATCTATGAGACCTGCGTTTAAATCAGCATCAATACTCATTTGTTTGCCTGGCATTGCATCCAGGGTAAATCGAGCTGCAACTTCAGCTACACGACCAGCTCCTTTCGTAATGACAACAAAATTGATAATTGTCAGGATAAAAAAGACAACTGCCCCAACGATGTAGTTGCCACCAACGATGAAGGTTCCAAAACCTTTTATTATGTATCCTGCAGCATGTGCTCCCTCGTCACCGTGGACAAGGACAAGCCGAGTAGTAGCAATGTTTAAGGAAAGCCTAAACAGTGTTACGATGAGAAGCACAGAAGGAAAAACAGAAAAATCGAGAGGCTTATTAATGTACATACCGATAAAAAGAATGAGGATTGAAAGAGAGATGCTTAGGGTGAGGAAAATATCCATGAAGAAAGCATTCAAAGGGACAATCATGATGAGAATGACAAAAACGACGCTGACCGCTACCAGGATATCGCTTTTTTCTCGTATGCTTGACCCAAATCTGCCCATTAAACCCTCGCCCTGTTTCGCTGCCTGTAAACTTCGGCAAGAAGCTCAGCAACAATGACATAAAATTGTTCAGGGATGTAATCACCCACTTTAACAGCATAGAATAGCGCCCTCGCAAGGGGCTTGTTCTCGATCAGGGGAACATCATGAGAACGGGCAACCTCTTTGATTTTTTCTGCTATAAAACCGGCTCCTTTTGCCACAATTTTTGGCGCAGGCATTACTCCAAACTGATATTTAAGGCCAATCGCAAAATGGGTTGGGTTTGTTACAATGACATCAGCTGTCTTTACATCTTCAATCATTCTTCTCCTTGCCATTTCCCGTTGAAGGCTACGTATCCTTGATTTGATGAGAGGATTACCCTCGCGCTCTTTGAATTCTTCTTTCACTTCCTGGTGAGTCATCATCAGATCTTTCTTGTGCTGCCACTTTTGAAAAAGAAAATCCAGAGCTGCAATAAAAAGGAAGATAACGCCGACTTTAATGGCAAGATAAAAACATGTTGTGCCAAGATATGATACGATCATGCCAGCGTCTTTTCCTGGAAGCGACATGATTGACGGTAATTCATGTATGATGATCGTGTACGCTATATATGCAAGGACTGTAATTTTCAAAATTGACTTCAAAACTTCAATAGCTGATCTTTTTGAAAAGAGTCTTTTAATTCCATTTAAAGGGTTAAGCTTTTCAAGCTTAAACTGCATTGCGTCAGTGCTCCACACAAACCCTGTTTGCAGGACAGTGCCCAATATTGACAGAACTATGAGGAGCGCAAAAAGGGGCATCATGATCCAAGCCCAGCGATAAGCTCCAAAAGAAAGGATACTGAGTATATTCGATGTACTTATATCAAGGTTGATATTACTTATGTAGTTTATATAGACCTTAAAAATCTCTTGAAAACCGTGAGAAGTCATGAAGTACAAAAAGATTGATGTAAAAAGAAACATAAGGCATAAAGGCAGCTCTCTTGATTGGGCTATTTGGCCCTTCTTCTTAGCTTCTTCAAGTCTTTTTTCAGTTGGTTGTTCTGTCTTTTCCTGAAAATTTTCAGCCATTTTTTACACCATCATCCTGAATAACCTCAAAATCTCCCCGTCCATTCCCTTGAACATATTCACAATTACTGGAACAATAACGCCAAGAGAAAACGAAAACATTATTACGGTAACAAGGATTTTCAAAGGCACGCCTTCGATAAAAATATTAATCTGCGGAATCATCCTCGAGAGCATTCCAAGTGCAATTTCAACGAACATAAGGGTTACAATTATCGGAGCGCCGATTTTAAAGCCGGTTACAAATATCCTTCCAGAAGCGGTGATCAAATATTGAAAAAATGATTGGTGTACGGCAACACTTCCCATAGGAACTTCCCTGAAGCTGGCCACAATAGCCCTTATGAGAAGATGATGGGCATCCATGGCAAGAAAGATCATCATGGCAAGGAGATTCTTTAGCTGTTCAATAACTGTGGCCTGAGTCATGGATAGTGGATCCATAAATCGGGCGAAGGAAAAACCTGACTGGATTGCAATAATCTCACCTGCAACATTGACAGCCATGAAGAGCATCTTTACCGAAAACCCAATGGCAAGGCCGATAAACACCTCTTTCAAAACAAGGAGAGAAAGGAAATACGGGTCATTGTTAAACGATCGATGAATCCCTACGGAATCAAACAGAAGATATGCAACAAGAAGCGACACCCCTGCCTTAAAAGGAATAGAAACAGCCTTTGATGAAAAGACAGGTAAAAGCCACAGGACCGATGTTACCCGTGAGAAAATTAATAAAAATGCCTGGAGATCAGTCGTTAAATTCATAATACCTATTTCACATATGCTGGTATATTTGAAAATAAATTCACGGTGTAAGAGATCATAAGGTTCAGCATCCACGGGAAGAGAATCATCAAGCACAAACCGATAACAATAATTTTTGGAACGAAAACGAGAGTCATCTCATGAATCTGTGTTGCTGCCTGAAAAATACTAACGAGAAGGCCAACAACAATCGTCGCTAATAAAATTGGGCCCATTAAAAGAATGGCGGTTTTCAAAAACTCCCTAAAAATTTGAATAATAAGATCCTGACTCATGAAGCACCCCTCAGTAAAATCCTTTTATAATGGAACCAACGAGAAGATTCCACCCGTCAACGAGAACAAACAACATCAACTTGAAGGGAAGGGATATAAATATGGGTGGCAACATCATCATACCCGCAGAGAGAAGAACGCTCGCTACAACCATATCAATGACGAGAAAAGGGATATACAGGAGAAATCCGATCTGAAAAGCCCTTTTCAGCTCGCTAATGGCAAATGCAGGAACTACAACGCGAATAGGTATTTCACTCTCATTTTTTGGCTTTGGAATACCAGCAAGACCCACAAAAAGAGCAAGGTCTTTCTCCTTGGTGAATTTCAACATAAAAGCGCTCATCTCCTGAGATGACTTGGAAATAAACTCCTCGTACCCTATCTTATTGTTCATATACGGCGCCAGGGCTGTCGTGTGAACCTTTTCGTAGGTTGGTGCCATGATAAAAAATGTCAAAAAGAGAGAAAGTCCAATTATGACCTGGTTTGGTGGGATCTGGGCAATACCGATTGCCTGTCGTAAAAATGAAAGAACTATTATTATCCTCGTAAAAGAACTCATGAGAAGCAGAATTGCGGGCGCGAAAGCCAGGACCGTTAGGAGCAACACAACGCTGATGAGATTCTTGCTTCCTTCAGAACCGGTAAAGGAATTCATAATATCAATTTTTGACTCTGTCTTGCCTTTGCTTTCAGCCGTTTTTGCAGAAGCATAAACAGGGAAAACAACCATGGTGCATATAATCATCCCAACCAAAAAAATTCTCACGTTAACGCACCCTCTTTCTTCCATTTTGCAAGAAGAGACATTTCCTTCTCTCCCACACCCAGAACAAGAACGTAATTGTTTACTTCCACTATTGAGATAAATTTCTTATATCCGAGGTGGATTGTATCTAATTTCTTAAGGCCATATTCTGATGTGTTCTTTGGTTTAAAGCTGAAGTTATATTTACCGGCCAATCTATACAGGAATATCATCCCCGCAATAATCCCTATCAGGACCAGAATAACCCGCATTATATGAAATGATGCATCCATCATGTCATCCGAGCTTCTGAACCATTTCTCTCGGGGTCACAATCTCGGTAACGCGTACCCCCAAACGCTCGTTAACCACTACTATTTCTCCTTTCCCAAGCAGTTTTTCATTAACGTAGACATCCACAGATTCGCCAGCAAGTCTATTCAGCTCGATGATTGAGCCTTTCGACATGGCAAGGAGTTCACCAATTGACATTTTGGTTCTTCCAATTTCAACAGAAATTTCGACCGATATATCAAGCAGACTGTCGATATTGAGTTCAATCTTTTTTCCCGATGAAGCGGTTTGGTTTTCAGCTATGAATTCTTCCATTTTACCTCCCTCTTTTGATCAGAGACCAGGAACACCTTGCGGCAACGCTGAATACACATGATGTATACCCTTTTGCTCATTACTGTATTATCTCCTCAATTCTGATTGCCTTGTTGCCTTTATAGATTCCTAATTTGCCTCTGATGCGGCTTCTATTATTAATTTCAATCTCGACAGGATCATTCACATACTTGTCGATGACAATGACATTATCTTCTGACAGCTTTAAAAATTCCTGTAAGGCCATCCTTTTCTTGCCTAAGATTGCTTTCATTTCAAGAGGAATATCGTTTACTCTTTTTTTCAATTTCAGCATCCATTTTTCTCTCATTTCAGAATCTTCACGTGATGGAGTTGAAATAAGATAACCCTTTATGGTTTCAAGGATGCCATACGGTATACAAATCTTCATCCAGCCTTTTATATCCTCAATCTCAATGGTAAGTTCGCAAATATTCACGACTTCCTCATTCGTAATCATTGTTATATAATTCGGATTGATCTCTGAGCGAGAGTATTTGCATGATATCTCGTATACGGGAACCCACGCTTTTTCCATCTCGACACAAACAATGTCAATCAACTTTTTAATAACATTGAATTCAATTCTCGTGAATTCTCTTCCTTCCACTTTTTGTTTCTTTGTTGTATTTGAAGAGCCAAAAATTGTTTCCAAAACAGAAAAAATTAGTTTTGCATCAAAGATAACTATGAAGAATCCTTTCAGTTTTTCAGTAGCAACAACATTCATGTTTGTTGGCAGAGGAAGTGTCTCAATAAAATCACCATACGCAACGTATTGCATGGGCTCAAGATTAATTTCGACTTCTTTTTCTACAAACAGTGAGAGTGCAGATCTGAAAGATTTCGAAAATCTGTCATAGATAAAATCAAGAGCCGGGAGTCGCTCCTTCTTGCCTCGTGTGAACTTAAGAAAGTCAAAGGTTTTGACTTCCACTTTTTCTTCAACAGCAACTTCAGAGGCCTCAGAAGTATCGATAACTTCTTTCTGTGTCTCAATTTCGCCTTCTGATATTCCTTTTAGAAGGGCATCAATTTCATCTTGAGATAATATCTGCTCCATCCCAACTCCTTACTGGATGATAATATCTGTGATATATATTGACCTTAGCTCGCTGTCTTCTTTGAACAGAGCTTTGATGCCACTATGGAGTTCTTTCTTGAGGTTATTTCTATTGTTAATATCCATAAGCACCTCCGGCCCTTTTGTTCCAAGAATTGATAAAGTCTTGTCTCGTATTGCCGGCACCATCTTTTTTGCTTCTTCCATCACCTTGGCATCCTTAACTTCTACTCCAAGAGTAATCTTGGCAAACTTTCCGTTTGCCCCTCCAATATTAAAGATAAATGGTTCCAGAGAGAGGATTGGACCTATGGAATTCTTCTTTTTTGGCTCTGTAACAGGCTCAGTACCGCCTCCTAAAAAACGTGCCTTTATCTGTTTGCCAAAGACGAAATATGCACCTGCGCCTCCTCCAACAAGAATGACAAGGACAATTATCAAGATTAATTTCAATTTCCCGCCTTTCTTTTTTGTTGTAGTTTCGATATCTCCTGCTTCCATAACCATTTGTTCTTCGTCTGCCATAGAAATCCTCCGTGACCGTTGAAAAGCAATATGTATGCCATACGGTATGTGATTTCTATTTTGCTGATTTAATTGAGTTTTATTATGGTCTGTTTGTTGAAAAGGTATTGCGCGTTTGGTCTCTCTGACGTGGTTAATATGGTGACGTCATACATTTGACAGAAAACGTAAACCCACATGTGTTATGAGCATTGGTGTCAGGCACTTCTTGGGCAAACTGTCGTTAAGGAAAGGAAGTGTGGTCTTGTGCGTACAGAAACGCTTCGATATTGAACACGAGTAAAGCTCGCCGCAGAAGCATTCGAGCGTATTTACACGGAATACTCGGGGCACTGATACTTCTATGATCAGTACATTTTGGTTACATAAAGGGCGCTGAAACTGAAAAAAACACAGGGGCTGAACATGTCAGCCCCTGTATGTTTTCTTGAAATTATCGCTTCAAATTCATGAGTTCTGCAAGAATTTCATCTGTAGTAGTAATAACCCTTGAATTAGCCTGAAATCCTCTCTGGGATATGATCATCTTCACAAACTCGGTCGCCAGATCAACGTTTGACTGTTCCAGCGAATTGGGGTTTATCTTGCCGAGACCGGCCTGTCCAGGCGCATTTGTGTACGGAACGCCTGACTCAAGGGTCTGAGCGAAAAGATTACCACCTTCCCGGCTCAAACCCTGAGGATTATTAAAGCTCGCCAGGGTAATTTGGTAGAGATCTAATATCTGGCCATTTGAATAATGACCTGAGATAATCCCTTCAGGGCTTACTGTTACGCTTTGCAGAACACCGGGGGGATAACCGTCCTGTGTCTGGAAGTTGGTGGTAGAGGCCAATGGATACTGCGTGGTCGCATTACCTCCCAGCGAACCATCAAAAGCCAATGAGATAGTCTGGTTGGTACCTGTCCAATTGGCTGTTATGTTTGTCGGTTGTCCGCTCGTCCCATCAAGAAGACCGGTTGCAGTGAAGGTCAATGTTCCAGGAGATCCTGTCAATTCTGTAGCCGTCTCATCGTCAACAGCATGCCACGCCCATGTGCTGACAGCTGTTTTCACGAAATAGACTGACACAACATGACTCTGTCCTATTTCATCATAGATTGTTACTGAGGAAGAGTAATTGTACATTGATGGGTCTATATTAGCAGCATCCCAAGCCGTCGTAGGGATTCCAGCGTCCTCCTGCAGGTTAAGAGCCATGGCGATAAACGTTGTCGCTCTTGGCTCACTGGGTTCTGGCGATATCCGAATGTCTACATCAACCCCCACGGGTGCATGGGTTACCCTGTCAATCTGTCTTCCTTGTAAAAGGTAGCCTGCCGGATTAATAAGGTACCCCTCCTGATCAAAACGGAATTGACCAGCCCTCGTATAATAGAGGCTCCGAGAATTATCATCTCCAGTATCCTGTCGTACAACAAAAAATCCTTTGCCACCAATAGCCAGGTCTGTAGATTCGCTGGTGCTCTCGAAAGAGCCCTGTGAAAAGAGTGTATCAACCGACATGAGCGCAGTGCCACGTCCTATCTGGCTCGTTCCGGCAGTGCCAAAAACCGACTGGTAGAGCACGTCCTGGAAGGTCGCCCGTGCACCCTTGTAGCCAATGGTATTCACGTTGGCTATATTGTTACCGACAACGTTAATACCGTAGCTATTGGCCATCAACCCGCTAATACCTGAAAAAAATGAACTAAGCATTTCGTCCTCCTCCTAACCTTTTATTAATTGTACGAGAGATGCATCATATGTCTCGTTATTTGAAAAAACAAGCACGGGACCGGTATCTGTCATATATACTCCCTTGACCTCTTTGTATACAAGCGATCCGCAGTTTACTTCCTTTCCGCCCTTTGTTGCTGTTACTCCATACGTTGCCTGATTGCTGCCTTCATAGGTGTACGTGAGGTCCTCTCCTTTTAAGAACTTTTGTGTTGTCATTTTTCCGGTTGTCAAATCCTTGATGGTTAAACTGATTTCATCATAATCAACGTTTGGTACGAGTGAAACCTCATCGCCTTGGGAAAGAGTGGTGGTAACTACGCCTATCTTCTTCCCGATTGCGGAAATCCATTTAGCTTCATTAGAAGAAGCTGTCATCGAGTCAACCGATGTGGTCAGGTTGGACAGTAGTTCCACCTGGGTAAGTTGAGAGAGTTGCGTAAGCATTTCAGTAGCATCCATCGGACTCATCGGATCTTGATATTTTAGCTGTGAAATGAGGATTTGAAGAAATGCATCTTTACCAAGTTTATTCGTTGATGCGGATGCAGTCTCTGTTGTTGTAGTGGTATAGCTGCTACCTACACTTGGTATTGCCATAGTGTCACCTCCTTTTATGCGGTTGCTTCAAGTATATTGATAAAAGCAGTGTCTGCTTCTTTCTTTCTTTCCTCTTTTTTGTTCTGTTGCCGGTTCTGTCGCTCAGAATTTCTTTCTCCATCAGGCTGAACAAAGATGTGGGTAAATATATTTTTATCTTCAAGGTGTCGTGCAATATCATCTTTGTGGGTCTGGATGAGATTCACAAGTCCATCATTGGATGCCTTAACGTCGACAATTATCTTCTGTCCGTCATGCTTAAGCCCAACAAGCAATGTCTCTTTGTCATCCAGCTTCAGACGGACAATCATATCCATCTGAGAAGCTCTACTTGAAAACTGTTCAACGATCTTTTCAATCCTGTCAGTTACAAATGATGTAAAAGAACCCCGTTCAAAGGTCATATTATTGTCTTTTACCTGGAGAATGTTGGCCTTAAATGAATCGCTCTGAGGCACATCACCTGTTATTTTCTGAGCAGGCATATTTGTTATTTCGGTATCGGGGGCGGTTTTTAATTCTTGTACTTCGGAAAGATGCTCTTTGTATTTTTTTGTGGCATTGAAAATAAGGGTATGGAGTCCGTTTTTCGCTGAATCACCACCCTTCTCATCAAATCCCTGCTCGTCACCAAAGGATTGCTGAGTCATGTTCTGGGCAAGCTTCTCATTTGATTTAAATAACTCATCTATACTCTTATTTTCCTGAAGACTATTGTCTTTGCCGATATTTTCATCGCGATGAACCTTTCTCTCCTTCCCGAGGATTTCATGAAGAAAAAAGGCATTTTTCTCAACTATTTCCTTAGAAGAAAAATCAGCAGCACCTGATGCATTTATAGCATTGGTTGTATTGTTCTCTGTATTTGAATTTTCCTTAATGATAGTGCGTTGAATGGGAATGACCGGAATGTTTTGAATTGGTATATCTTCAATTATATTCTTTAGCAAAACATTGTTATTGGTGATTGGCATTTCTGATTTGCCATTCAGATAAGAGAACAACCTAATCATCTCTTCTTGAAACGCTTTAATGTGCTCTTCTTCTATCGTTGGAGCGCCTTCCTTTGAAACGTTTGATACAATCGTGTCTCCGGATATATTCTCAGTCAATCCAGATTTCTTATGAGTGAGGATTTCCTGGAACGCAGAAAAATTCATTTGCTCCAACCAACTACTCATTTTTTTAGTTTCATTTTGACGAATCGCGTTTTCCACCTCATCTTGGTCGATTTTTTCGCCAGTGATTTCGGGAATCTTTTGGCCCGGAGCCTCACAGAGTGTATTCATTTCTCCAGGCGGAATCATGGATAACAGTATTTGAGAATCGGGAATCTTTTGGCCCGGAGCCTCACAGAGTGTATTCATTTCTCCAGGCGGAATCATGGATAACAGTATTTGAGAAATTGAACTCATCACAACTGCCAGACTCGATTCACCAGATTCCTGCATTTCATTCAATGTGGTCAGGAGGGTCTGTTGGTTCTCGTTTTCTGAAAGAATATTTTTCAGGATATTGAGAAAACTTTTTTGATTTGATTCAATTCCTGAGCTCTCCGCACGCGAGGTGGTGCCTTGTACCCCACTCTGAGTTCCCATACCAATTAGATTTATGAGTACGTTGTCCATGGAAAGATGGTAAGTCAAAATGCGTGCCATTAAATTTAGTTCAATAATTACAATAAGAATCTGATTTTAGGGATATTCCATGTGGATCTTATTTAAGGGAAATTAGTTCCGCAATAGGAATTTTTTTCCTACCACCATATGAAGTTCGAAATCAGAGATAAGAGGGATAGAGGTAATTTAAGGAAGGAAACAGTTGAGGAGGAGAATACGTTAGACTCTTCTTTCTTCAATTCGAAGCGCCATGGCGTCGAGACTTTTCTGCATTTTCCTGCTTTCGGTTTTTTTCATAGCTTTATACGCCTTCGACTTGAGGGTTTCCAACATCTTCAATTCTTTCATAAGTTCAACAATATCAACTCTTAATTGATCTATTCTCTTTTGAATATTTCCCTTTTCGTCAAGAAGACACTCTTTTTGATTCTCAAGAAAAGATAGATAGTCCTTGAGTATAGTAAAATCACTACCACGTAGCGATGACATTGTTAATTCAGTATAGTTTTTCTCAATATTTTTCTCTGTTTCACGAATATTCATTACTATATCATTCATGACACTTAATGTTTCTTCAAGCTCTCTCTCCTTATCCTCAATAAGTTTTTCTTTTACTTCTATAATCCTGTTAAGACGAAATTTTGTCATAGAATGACGCCTTGCGGGTGAGAGGATCAGGAGAGAGAAAAATCAGGCTCAAAAGCCTCAGATAGGCCGAAGGTAATCCACTTTTTAACACACGATGTTTGGTAGGATTATCCGGAACCTTCTTCTTGCTCTTTCTTTTGTTTTGAGAAATCATCATGGGTCCTCCTAAGAAATTCTTCAAGAATCAATCGTTTAGACATAGAATAATATTTTCATGCTGTTAAACGTTTCTTCAATAGTTGTCTTCTCATCGATGCCCTGTGTCAGAAACAGTCGTACCTTATCAACCATGGAAATTGCGTAATCAATCTTCTTATTGCTTCCCGGTGTGTATGCACCTATGTTGATCAAATCTTCAGCCCGTTCAAATTCAGATAAAACTTCAATAATTCGAGAAGCATATTCGATCTGTTCTTTCGGTACAATATCCTTCATCGTTCTACTAATACTCCTTAAAACATCGACAGGGGGATAATGATTGCTATCGGCAAGTTTCCGTGAAAGTACTACATGTCCATCCAGGATTGAACGTGCGGCATCTGCAATCGGGTCATCAAGATCATCTCCCTCGACAAGGACAGTATAAATCCCAGTCATTGTACCTTCGCCTTCCCCATTTCCAGCCCTCTCAAGTACCTTTGTGAGGAGAGAAAACACGCTTGGAGTGTATCCTTTTGAAGTAGGAGGTTCACCTATTGCAAGACCTATCTCTCGTTGAGCCATTCCAAACCTTGTCAGAGAATCCATGAGAAGGAGAACATCATTTCCCTGGTCTCGGAAGTACTCGGCAATCGCAATCGTAAGAAAAGCTCCACGCACCCTGATCAATGGAGGCTGGTCAGATGTTGCGACAATTACAACGGATCGCTCAAGGCCATCGCCCAAGTCTCTCTCAATAAACTCCCTAACTTCGCGGCCACGTTCACCTATAAGCCCAATAACGTTTATGTTTGCCTCTGTATGTCGAGCAATCATGCCCAAAAGGACGCTCTTTCCTACACCAGAACCTGCAAATATTCCGATTCTCTGCCCCTTTCCGCACGTCAGGAGGCCATTTAGACTTCGTATGCCAAGGTCGAGAGGCTCGGTAATACGCTTTTTGTTCATCGGGTTTATAGTATCTCTATATATGGGAATGATCTCGTGACAATCGATTGGTCCTTTGCCATCCATGGGGTTTCCAAGACCATCAATAACTCTGCCGAGGAGGCCATCCCCTACAATCGTGTTTACTACCTGCTTTTTTGATACAATTTTTGAGCCAATCCCCACACCTCTCAAATCACCAAGGGGCATGAGCAAGGTTTTTCCATCCTTGAAACCTACAACTTCCGCATCAATCGGTTCAGCTCCGTCAACAGGAAATATGAGTGCAGCATCACCCACAGATGAAATAGGCCCTTTACCCTCGATGACAAGACCTACTACCTGATTTACTTTTCCATATATTTTATAGGGGTAGAAATCGGTAATTCGTCTCTTTATTGTACTGAGTCGGTTTTCATAAAGGTCATTCATTGAAAAATTCTTTTCGCAATTCTTCAAGTTGAGTTGACAGTCTCCCATCTATATCACCAAATCCCGTTTCCATAATAAAACCAGGTTCCTTTAATGTGTCATCTGGGACAATTTTAATATGGGTTGTCGTTTGCGAAAGACGTTCGGCATCCTCTGGCCTTACCCTGATAGTAATGTTATATTTGTCTTCACATAACTCGAAGGCCCTTTTTGCCATACCCATAATAAGATCTTTTCTCTCCGAGCACTCCTGGAGAACCAGTGCCTCGGCAAAAAGAAGCGCCAGTTCAATGCTAAATGATTCTGACTGTTTCACGAGCTGATCTCGAAATGCATCTAATTCAGCAATATAGCCGTTAAGACGTTTCACAATCTGTTCAACTTTTTTCATCCCCATTTCATAGCCGGCCTTTTCACCCTGTACAAAAGCGTCTTCAAATATTTTTCTTGCGTGTTCTTCGCTATTTGGTTGATCCTCGACCCTGTCTTTTTTTTGAGGCTCGTTAAATATGCTTTTAAATTCAGGGTTCTTAGTACTTTTCTCGTGAGCGAGAAGATCTATTGTATACGCCTTTACTGTCTTAGACAAATTTCTCGTTCCCCCTTGAGAGGATAATCTTCCCTTCAGATTCAAGTTTTTTGGCTATCATGGCAATCTTTACCTGTGCCTTCTCTACATCTGAGAGCCGTACAGGACCCATTGCCTCAAGGTCTTCTTTGAGCATTGCGGCTGCTCTCTCGGACATATTTGAGAATATCTTATCTTTCATGGCATCTGATGCGCCTTTGAGGGCCAATGATACTTCATCTGAAGAAACCTCTTTCAAAAGAACTTGTACACTCTTATCATCAAGCTGAGTGAGGTCTTCGAACGTAAACATGAGCTGCCTTATCCTCTCGGCAAGATCAGGTTCGTTTTCCTCCACTTTTCCGAGAAGTTCTGACTCAAGAGTTCGGTCCATTTGATTCAGAATACTTGCGACCATCTCTACGCCGCCAAGCTGTTTTCCCTCAACGACGCCAACTGCCTCAAGTTGTTCTCGTAAAACGTTCTCAATTTCTTCAAGGACCTTCGTATCCACTTTTTCAAGAAAAGCCATTCGTATAAGAACGTCACTCTGTATCTTTTCGGGCAGAGCAATAATCGCTTCACCTGCCTTTTTGTTTCCAAGAATAGAAAGCACAAGGGCAATTGTCTGTGGATGCTCTCCTTTCATGATATTAGCCAAAGCCTTTGGATCACATTTACGAAGAAATTCACCTGGCAGCCCTTTTTTTGATTCCATATTCTCAAGAAACTGCTCAGCCTGCTCATTGCTGAAACTTTTCTTAATGAGCTCCTTAAACCTGTTCTCCCCGCCGACTACATGATTCCCGCGTTTTGTTAGTCTCCTCATGAACTCATCCCTGACACTGGCAACAGCATGATCTGGTATAATTTTCAGCTGTGCTATCTCCTTGCCGATTGCCTCGATGTCTTCTTCTTCGAGTTCTTTGATGATCTCTTTTGAAAGCTCCTCATCAATGGTAAGCAAGAGAATGGCCGCTTTTTTCAGTCCTGGCATATCATGAGCTTCCATTATGCCCCTTCCTTAACCCATTCCTTTATAATTGTGCCAACAAGCGCCTTGTCTTTCATAGCATCGACGAGCGCTCCTTGCGCTTTGTCTTCAATTGCAACGGTTGCCCCTTCAGGGTTCGGACTTTTTACATACACGTCCTTCACCTTTTTCAGAGGAAGCGCTGGACCTCGTCGTGTAAAAATACCGAGAAGGGGTTTGATAACAAAGAAAAATATAGCAGCAAAAATGATCAGATAAAAGGCGTACTTGCTCACATTGAAAATGAGCTCTTTTTTCTCTGCTTGTTCAATGAGACCTTTTTCATCGGCCGAATTCTCTGCCTCAAAAGGAATATTCAATACCTCTATCTTATCTCCTCGCTCTTCATCATAACCAACTGCCCGTGCAACAAGGTTCTTTATGTCATTTAATTCTTTTGCCGAGCGGGGAATATATTTGGTTTCCTCTCCTTTTTGACCCTTCACCTTTTCATATTTACCGTCTACAACTATAGCAAGAGAAACTTTCTTGATATCTCCAAACGGCTCTATTATTTTCCTCACTGATTTGCTAACTTCATAGGTAATCTGTGATTCCTCTCTTTCAGATTCATTGACTCTGTTTGGCGTCTCTGGCCTCACATCTCGTGTTCCTCCGGTTGTAGGGACATTTGATGCCACGCCAGGGACACCGCCAACTTTTGCGGTTGAGTTCGACATTCTCTCTTTACTTTTCTTTTCGGTGGTAATAACGCTTTTGTTGGGCTGGTATTCCTCTTCCATTTTCTCAATTTTTCTCAAATTAAGCTCTACGCTTGCCCGAACAATTGATTGGCTTGCAGGGATAAATTTATCAAGCATGGACTGAATGGATTCTTCAAACCTTCTCTCAACACTTCTTTGTAATTCATATTGCTGACCAGAAAGGGCTATTGGCGAATTTGTGTCGCCATTCTTGTAAAGTATTTTTCCCGATGAATCAATAACAACAACATTTTCTGGTTTAAGCCCTTCAATACTGCCGGACGCCAGATGAACAATACCGCTTACCTGATCTTTTGAAAGGTTCTTTCCTGGTTTTAATTTTACGAAAACGGAAGCTGTGACCTCCTTTTCTCGGTCAGTAAAAAGCGTCTTTTCTGGAATAGCTATGTGAACCCGTGATCCTTTTACTTCCGGCATCTGATTAATGGTTCTGGCTAATTCACCCTGAACTGCTCTTTTGTAATTGATGTTCTGCATAAACTCCGTCATCCCGTAATTTGTCTTATCGAAAAGTTCAAACCCGACACCTCCCCCGCCGGGTAGTGCATTTTGAGAGACCAGCAGGAGTCTTACATCATATACCTTGTCGCTTGGAACATATATTGACGTACCGCCAAGACCAAGTTTATACGGTATCTTCTGTTCCTTTAATTTCGCGACAACTGTCGAGGCATCTTCAGGAGATAAGCCAGAAAAAAGGGTGTTGTAGTTCTCTTTTTGGATAAATGACAGGCCAACAACAGACCCTCCAATAATTACCACGAGAAGAAATATATAAAGATAAAGTTTGTTTTTTGGCATTGTTTGTATATAGTTCTTCGCCTGAGTTAAGAAGGTTTCCATAGCTTATACCTGCATTCTCATAATTTCTTCGTATGCATTGATAATCTTATTTCTTACCTGCATCATAAGCTGAAAAGTGAGATCTGCTTTTTCAATCGCAATCATAGTATTATGGATATCCTGCGTTTCCATTGTTGCAAGCTTTACCGCTTCCTGATCAGCCTCTTTTTCTAATTCACCTACTTTTTTGATGGAATCCTTGAGAACTTCACTGAAGGATGTTTTGCCTTTTTGCGCGCTTACACCCTTATTTTCGACCATGTTTCCTATACTTGAAATACTGTCTATTTTCATGGCCCCTCCTATTTTCCTATCTCCAATGCCTTTAAGAACATCTGTTTCGTGGTATTTATGGCGTTAATATTAGCCTCGTAAGCCCTTGTTGCGGCAATCATATCCGTCATTTCTTCCATAAGATTCACATTCGGATAGGTAACATACCCCTCTTTGTCGGCATCCGGATGACCCGGATCGTGGACCTTCTCAAAACCCCGTGTACTTTCTTTAATCTCATCAACCTTCACCCCACTGCCAACTCTTTCAGACAGCATTCTTCCAAAACCCCTTCCTTCTGAAACATCGGAAGCAACAAAGACAACCTCTTTCTTTTTATAGGGGCCGCCCTCTTCTGTGCGCGTGGTATGGACATTAGCAAGGTTCGATGACGTAATCTCCATTCTCGTCCTTTCGGCCTTGAGAGCTGAAGCGCTAATCTTTAAAATGTCAAGGATTCCCATATTATCTCCTTCCTTCGTTGATGACATACCTCATCATCGAGAATTTTTTCGACAGAACCTGAACAAGAGAGGTAAAAAGCATATGATTCTCAGTCATCTTCACAATCTGGTTCTCCATGTTTACTGAATTCCCATCGATACTTCCTATACTATCCCCATCTGTGCTTTCCCGAATTTCAACACTATTTGGGCTTGCCATACTTCTTTGAATCTCCGTTTTAAAATCAATATCCTTTTCCTTATAGTTTGGAGTTTCAACATTGGCAATATTACCTGAAAGAATCTTATGATACTGAGCGCGAATGTTTAATGCCCGTTCCAAGAGATTGGTAACTTCCATTAGACCTCCTTCACAGGAATACTCAGACCGATATCGCGGTATTCTTTTAATTTGTTTCGCAAAGTTCTTGCCGTTATCCCCAAGAGAGCCGCCGCCTTTGTTCTATTTCCCCGCATTGACTTCAATGCATCAAGTATCAGTTTCATCTCCATCTCTTTCACTGATCCGAGCGAGACATCCTTTACAGAATCCATGTTAGGCAAATGAGTCATTTTGATAAGAGAATAGTTTGAGAGGATACATGCCCGTGCGATTGTGTTTTCAAGCTCGCGCACATTTCCTTTCCAGTTATTCTGCTTCAAATATTCCATTACCCCTTCATCAATCCTTACATCCATTCCTTTTGAATGCTTTTTCAAAAAATATGCCACAAGGGGTGGAATATCTTCTCTTCTCTCCCTGAGAGGGGGGACATGGATGGGAAACACATTAAGACGATAGTAAAGGTCCTCTCTGAATTTACCTTCGTCGACGTATTGAGCTAACTGTCTGTTTGTTGTCGCTATAACTCGTACATCAACTTTCTTGGGGAATTTTGCTCCCACTACCTCAACCTCTTTCTCTTGCAATACCCTGAGAAGCTTCGCTTGAAGCCTTAAGTCCATCTCTGTAACTTCATCAAGAAGGATTGTTCCTTTATCAGCAAGCTCGAATTTGCCTAATTTCCTGGAAGATGCCCCAGTAAAAGCACCCTTTTCGTATCCGAACAGTTCACTCTCAAGGAGGTTTTCAGGAAGGGCGGCGCAGTTGACGGCAATAAACGGTTTGTCTGCCCGATCGCTGCTTTCATGGATGGAGCGGGCAACCAATTCCTTGCCGACGCCACTTTCCCCGAGAATGAGAACCGTTGCATCTGTCTTTGCAACCCTTTCCGCTGACTGAAGGACACTTTTCATTTCCCGTGATGCATAAATAATCTTTCCTCCATGTATTCCAAGGGCTCTTTTTACCACTCCGTACAACGTATCGGTATTGAAAGGCTTCTGAATGTAATCAAAGGCTCCCTCTTTAATCGCTTTTACGGCATCCTGGACAGTTCCATATGCCGTTATGAGTATAACAGGGAGAAAAGGCCTTTTATCTTTCACCTTTTGGAGAAGATCAATCCCATTTAGATGAGGCATTTTCACATCTGTAATGATAAGGTCAAACAACGTGCGATCGATTTCTTCAGCTGCTTTTAAGCCGTTGTCTGCAATAGATACAGCATATCCTGCTTTTGATAGGGATTCCTTCAAAGCAATCCTCATATGGTCATCATCATCTACTACAAGCACATTCGTTCTCATAGAGTATCCTTTGGAATGTATATACTAAATGTAGACCCAGCACCTTCAGTTGATTCAACTTCAATATATCCCCCATGGGCCTTAATGATGTTGTACACAATATAAAGTCCCAGACCTACACCCTTGTCCTTTGTGGTAAAGAATGGATTAAAAATATTTTTCTGTAATTCTTCGCTCATACCCACGCCATTGTCACGAATAACAACAACCGCGTATTCACCGTCTTCTTTCACGTCTACGTTTATGATTCCCTTCTCTCCATTCACTGCTTCAATAGCGTTACTTATAAAATTCATAATTACGAGCTTGATCAGATCAGGATCAAAGAACGATGGCTCGCTAAAACTACAATTCACTTCAAGGGTAATACCCCTGCTGCTCGCAGATAGACCCATAAAATCAAGAGTTTCTTTCACAACATGGCTAAGTCTGGCTTCAGTAAGTGCAAGCGTCTTTGGTTTGGTATAGGAAAGCAGATTATTGATGATACGGTCGATTGTTTTAACACCGAATAAAACATAATCGATATATTTTCTGTCTTTCTTTCTTTGCCTTGAATTCAGCAACATTGACAAAAAAAGCTCCATACTTCCAAGTGGATTTTTGATCTCGTGGGCCATTCGGGCAGCCATTTCACCCATAGCCATTAATCGCTCATCCCGTTCAAGCCGCTCTTTCATCTTTTCAAATTCAGTTACATCTTCAAAAACAACAATCTCATTGCTTGCACACCCATTTACAATTCGTTCTCTTTTCCACCGATAGTGGCCCTTCCCATTTTTCAATTCACCTGATTTTTTGCCATTATTCGTTAGCTTGTTTAAGAAGATGTCCGAACCTAATTCTTCTGCGGTTTTATTTACAAAAATAAGGTGAGATGTATTTTTTACAACAACACCTACTGGCAAAGAATTGAGTATGTTATAAAGATATCCCTTGGCTTTTTCCAATTCTGCATTCTTTTCATCTATTTCTTTCTTAAGTTGACGTATCTGGCTTTCGAGTACACCATAGTAATTGATAATTGAATCTGATGCCTTCGCAAATTCCTGGAAGGCATTCTCAAGAAGTTTAGCTTCTACGGCTGGCATAGACACAAATTTTGCAAAATGTGTACCAGCTTACAATAGTTATAAGTTATTAGGTATTAGGTATTAGTTTAAACCCATGAAATGATTATGGTTATATTTGCCCGTAATTCGAAGTTGATATTCCATAGAAACGCTTCCCACTCCGAACTAATAATGCCGAACTGTTTTTAAAGATTGTCAGTTTTTTGACAGAAGGTGTATTATTCTATACCGAGACGCTTCATTTTCTCAATAAGGGTAGTTCTGTTTAGACTCAACACCTGGGCGGCCTTACTTTTTACGCCATTTGTCTCTTGCAATGCCTGGAGGATAAGGTTTTTCTCAAAGTTTGACACAAGAGTATCATACCCTTTTTCAATTTCAAAATGTTTCTTTTCCTCCTGTTCGGCAAGATAAATCTTGTCAGGAAGGTCTTCAAGGTCGATGATGCCCTTCTTTTTCAAAACAACAACTCGTTCGATTAGGTTTTGGAGTTCCCTTACATTCCCGGGATACGTGTAGTTCATTAAAACACTCATGGCCGATTCAGAACATCCCTCAATTTCAGCCCCATTAATTTTATTCGATCGCTCAAGAAAATAATTCAAAAGAAGCGGAATATCCTGTCTTCTCTCCCTGAGCGGTGGTAAGTGAATCGGCACAACGTTTAAACGGTAGTAAAGGTCCTCTCGAAATTTACCATCTTTAACAAGATCATCTAAAATCCTGTTTGTTGCAGCAATAATTCTTACATCTACATTAATGCTTTTTGTTCCACCGACTCGCTCAAAGGTTTTTTCCTGGAGTACTCTCAGAAGTTTTACTTGAAGGTTAAAGCTCATGTCTCCAATTTCGTCAAGAAACATGGAACCACCGTGGGCAAGCTCAAATCTTCCGTAGCGCGTACCCGTGGCTCCAGTAAAAGCACCCTTTTCGTATCCAAACAGCTCACTCTCAAGGAGCGTTTCAGGTATTGCACCACAGTTTACAACGACAAGCGGGTTGTCTTTCCTGGATGAATTGTAGTGGATTGCCCGCGCCACCAGTTCTTTTCCTACTCCGCTTTCTCCGGTAATGAGGACCGTTGCATTGGTATCTGCAACCTTCTCGATCATCTCAAAAACCTTTTGCATGGGGAAGCTTATCCCAATAATATTCTCAAATTTGTACTTATCTTTAAGACAGTTTCTCAGGATTGTGTTTTCGCGAATTATCTTGTTCTCGGAAAACCTTCGTAACAAATTAGCCTTACCCGTGAGGCCTTGTGGAATGCTCTCGCTCTTCATAAGCTTCGAGTAGTACATTGCTGATTCAACTACAGTAAGTACTTCTTCAAACTTAAAAGGCTTGAGGACGTAATCAAATGCCCCCCACCTCATTGCGCTAATGGCTGTGTCAAGGCTCCCATATCCGGTAATGACGATACCAAGCGTCTTGAGATATTCTTTCTGGATGTAATTTATAAGCTGAAGGCCATCGATATGCGGCATGGAAAGATCAGTTATCATCACGTCATATTCGTTTCCTTTGAGGGCAAACAATGCTTTTTTACTCTCAAGAAAAGCATCAACAATATACCCGTTATTGCTTAAGAACTCACTGAGCATAGTGAGGATGCTTTCCTCATCCTCAACAATTATTATCTTACCTTTATCCAATTATCTCCCCTCTTCTTAACAACTCTATTTTATTGAGCACGTCCATGTGCCTGCGAACGTCCCATTTCGTATTTTTCTTGCTTGATCTACAAAGGGAATACATAATCAAGAAGGCGGGCAAAAAACACAATACTATCTTCGAAGAGTATAAACGGTACATATTTTTTCATAATTATTACCGTTTAAAGACTTATTTTTCAATAACTTTTTTTCCGTCTCTATGGAAAGATTCTTAAACTCTCCTGCTACATTCTGATCACTTCATTGTGTTCAATGAGTTTTACGGAAAAAGTATATAGCGTATGATTAATAAAAAAGGGTTGTTAACCGTATAAATTTATTCAAAGTGCTCGGCAACCATATGAGGCTTGATTTCAGCATTTTTTACAATGCCTTTTCAGTATGAATCTTAGTATTAATTCTTTCATTTTTATTCGAAAGAAAAGTCTAAATACATAACTTCTCGAGCACCGTTGTTGTTAACAGAAAAGTGGAAAGGGAGCGAGATGATCGGAATCTTTGTTATAAAATTAACTTCTACATTCTTGCCCACCACCACCATGGGAATGGCTGCTTTCAGATTCAATCCCGCCTGTTCAAATTCTTTCCGAGCCTGGCCTGAAATAATATTGGTTAATTCACCGATAGAGTCTACAACTTCCGGATTTACTGTATCACATTCTTCTCCAACAAGGGTTTTAAAAACAAAAAGAGCGCCTTTATCATGAAAGCTAATACATATTGTACCCTTTCGATCTCCTGCCAATCCCATGATACCACTTATGTCACCGGATGTGGTCCTTTCATTTTTGAGAATAGGTTTCCCCATCTTTGCTTCTATACCAAGCATGGTCTTAAAAACCGTTTGGGCAGCATTTATGAAGGGGTTTATATATTTAACGTCCATTTCTCCTCCTCATGTGATCATTTACCTGCCCTTGCGCGGGCCTTATCTATTGCATCTTTCAGTTTATCAGGTGTAAATGGCTTGACAATATAGTTGTCGACACCGGATTTTATTGCCTCCATAACACTGTCTTTCTGCCCTTCAGCCGTTACCATGATAAACGGGATTTTTTTCTTCTCATCGTCTTCCTTACAAGCTTTTAGAAATTCTATCCCGGTCATTTCTGGCATCATCCAGTCACTGATAATGAGATCAATTTCTTCGCTTTTCAGAACATTTAAGGCGTGCTTACCATTCTCTGCTTCAACAACATTTTCAATGTTTATCTGCCTCAGCACATTTTTAACGATCTTTCTCATTGTTGCAAAATCATCGACCACTAAAACTTTCATTCTTTACCTCCACATAATTAAATGTGTCTCGTATGAGTGCTACGTTATTAATCGTTAAAAAGAGGATAAACTTAATGGGTTTTATTAAATTAATAGCTTGGGGTTATTGTGGATCGGCGTCATTTCTTAAGGCAGGTAGATAGACGTTAACGTTTGTTCCTGAATCAACGTTTGATATGACCTCTATGAAACCATTATGTCTTTTTATTATGGAATAGCAGATGGCAAGTCCAAGACCCATACCCTTCTGAATCCCAAGAGGTTTTGTCGTATAATATGGATCGAAAATTTTCCTAATTTCATTTTTTGGAATACCAATACCTGTGTCTGCCAGGGAGATTCGCACGTACTCCCGTTCAAGAAAGGGCAGCTCGTCCTTTGGGCTTTCTGTAACATTCACTGCTGAAATGGTCAGTGAGCCGCCATTCGGCATGGCTTCAGCAGCATTTGATATAATATTATTGAAAACTTGGCGAATTTCTCTTTCATCTGCTGCTACAAGAAATAATTTATCGTCAAATGAAAAATGACAATCAATCTTAGATCCGGTAATGGTATTACGCACGGCCTCCCTTAAAATAGCTTCCAGATCAACCGTCTTTTTAACAGCTTTACCACCACCAGAAAATGTTAATAGTTGTTGTGTTAAATCTTTCGCTTTCAGACACGCTTTTTCTGCTTCCAGCATTCTGTCACTGACAAGTTTTTCATTATGTATATGGGATCTTGCAAGGGAGATATTCCCCAGGACAACGGCGAGAATATTATTGAAATCATGGGCTATACCTGCTGCAAGGGTTCCAATCGATTCTAACTTTTGCGCATTGAGGAGTTCATCTTCAAGGCGTTTTAAATCAGTGATGTCTTCGCAGGTAACAAGATATCCACTATCTTTTTCAAGCCGAACAACCTTAAAATTACCTATTTTCTCTTTTCCATCTTTTGTTGTAACAGAAAAAGTCCTTGGCACTCTCTTCTGTTTGATTTTCTTTCGAATATCTTCCTTCCATGCAGCAATAACGGTTTGACGATATGATGTTTCAGGGAATGCCTTTTTCAACCACATTCTTCCATTCGGTACATCATGTAAGTTGTATCCGAAAAGTTCTCGAAATCTCGGGTTCATATATTTGTAATCACCATTGGTGTCAATAAGCACCATGCCAAAGGGTGCCTGCTCAAGAAGGGTCTGTAGTTTCTGTCGTTCTTTCTGTAACTCTTCCTCGGCTTTTTTCCTCTTCGTTATGTCTCTTACGATAGCCTGTAAGAAGTTTTTCCCTGACAACTCAACTCGATTAAAACTCAGCTCGGCAAAAAAAAGGTTGCCGTCGTAACGGCAATAGCACCATTCAAAAAACTGTGGGGATCCTCCTAATGCAAGCCTTATTTTTTCGTGATATGCAACCTTTGAAAGCTGGCCATTGGGCTGGTATTCTGGCAAGTATTTCCCCGGATACTCCCTTACCAACTCTGCCTTAGTACACCCAAATATCTCCAGTGTTTTTGCATTGCAATCAATAACTTTGTCATCGTGGATTAAGAGAATTGCATCATTTGCCGCTTCGAAGAGGGTTCTGTATCGCTCTTCGCTTTCTATAAGAACAAGCTCGGCAAACTTCCGATATGTCCTTGATCTTTCGAAGGTGTCTATTTGTCGACGAATCGATGTAAGGGTATCGAGCAACCGGGTTTCTTTTTTCTGTTTCTCATTCATGGAATATATTACTGACGCACTGATTGTAGGCTTTCAAAAACAACCGTTCAATGATATAAATCAAAAGCCATTCACTCATGTATGTAAGCGGTTGATACAATTATTCAGCTGTAGAAGACACTATTTCAGGAATGGTGTGTCAAGAGGATGCCATAGTGTCATTGAACAAACATCATCGAATGTTATGCTTTCATCTTTGAACCATAGGTATACTGAGCAACCATAGTTCGTAAGTTTCTGATTCTATTGTTCCATCCTTTCAGATATTTCCCATATTGTTCCGGTCTCATCTCGGCGAGACGGGCATATCGCTGCTCTCTTAACTTCAAATACGTATCAATATTTAAATGTGATTTTGTCAAAATTCTTTCGGCAGCTGCAGGACTATTTACATACGTATCAAAATGAACTGTGCTCAAAGGAAAGGGTAATGATTCGGCACCCGATTTATTCCATATTTTTCTGTATATTGCTTCTGCGTCAGTTTTTGTAAGGTCTTTAATGTTACCTTTGTAGCCATACTCTCTCGCCGTTGACTGGAGTATGCCGTACTTAGAAGATTCCTTGCCACCATCCTCCCGAACATGTTTGCTGCCTTCCCTTTCGAGGACGAACTTGAGACCTTCCTGAAATTTTACATCCGCCTGTGAAATCTCATTAGTGAACGGTAAAGCATGTGCGCCTAACTGAAGATTATTTGACAGGACCTTCTCGAAGGACTCGCAGACGCTCTTATTATAAGACGATCTGCCCGATTTTCTCATCAAATCAACTTGCTTTGAGGCCAATATGGCTTCAATAAGATTCATATGAGATAACATCTTGTCCTCCAGTGGAACAGAATAAACGTTGGTATTGTCGAATCAAGATGCAACATCAATGCCAGTGAAAAACCAAGATTATGGGATTATAGGGGGAAGGATGAAAAACGGCACTAAACATACACTCGCTGTGCGAATTATAAACGCATTCACCCACGCGTAAAAACGTGGTCCTCTGTAGGGCTTACGTTTTCGGATACCCATGAGCATTTACATGGGTGTTGGAAGCTCTCCGCGAGCACAGCAAGCATGAAGGGGGGTCTCTGACGGCTTAGCGGGTAGCGGGAGCAACCTGTCTTCCGATCCACCCTCCGCAGGAGAACTGCTCCGAAGGACGGGAGCCTTGGCGTAGGGAGACGCAAGTTATTTAATCTTCATTCATCAAGTCCAAGGCGGGCAGTGGCGTCTTCGTCGATCTAACCCTCATCAGCGTAGGACATGTCCTTGCGGTCCTGCAGGAGTTTCAGACTCGGCATTCCTGACAACCTTGAGCCCGCGCATCATTCAGGGGAATACCCTTGATGAAATATTCCCGCAGCCGCCGGGTGGCCCAGTTGCGAAACTGTGTACCGCGATGGGAATTGAACGAGTAACCCACAGAAATGATGTCATCAAGATTATAGAAATCGACTTCTCTCGATACCTGCCGGGAGCCCTCGGTTTGAACTATCCGGAATTTCCGGATAGTTGCCTCCGGTGAAAGTTCTCCCTCCTCGTTAATGTTGCGGATATGTTCGTTGATGGTCCTCACATCCTTCTGGAACAATTCTGCCATGAGTTTCTGCGTCAGTCATACCGTTTCATCTTCCAACCGCACCTGGATACGGGTTCGGCCATCCTCGGTCTGGTAGATGAGGAGCTCGGAGCGGGGAGGGTTGGCGGGAAAGTTGGTCATACCTTCCTCATTCGTGATCTTGCCCTCATGTGTTCTTTGTGATTGGTCATTCTTTTTCCGTTCAGTCCTTGCAAAGAACCTCTGCCTGCTCCAGAACCAGCTCGGTCGCGCGGCCTGCTTGTCCGGCGGATAATGGTCTTGGTATCCTTGACTCAAACATTCATTTCTGCTCCATGTTCCTGTAACCACGCCGCATATTCTTGGTATTCCGGCATGACCCGGCCAACAATCTGCCAAAATTCCTTTGTGTGTCCTTTCTGAATCATGTGCGCCAGTTCATGGACAAGAATATAATCAAACACCCAGATCGGCGCCATCACGCTGCGCCAGTTGAAATTCAACGTTCCCTTTGTTCCGTAAGACGCCCAACGATTTTTAAGATCCAACACGCGAAAAATTTTTACCTCTGCGCCGACCCGCTCGGCATAACGTGGTATCCTGGTTTTCAAGAGCTCTTCTGTCCTTTTCTTGTACCAATCAATAAAATGTTCCCGTGCTCGGCTTAACTCGGTTTCTGGAAGCTCGAAATACCCGCGATGAAAATGTAACTGCCCTGGTAATTTGGACTTGGGTACAGCCGTGTCGTTATTTCCATCTTTCAACAATTTTAAACGGTAGCTCTTGCCCAGATATAAAAACCCTTGCCCGTTAACAAACTCGCGCTGAACCTTTTCTTTATTTCTCTGGCTTTTTAGGGAAAGTTTCTGGTGAATCCATAGGCGTTTGCTGCGAACGTATTTCGTTATGGCATCCGCCGTTACCTCACGGGGCGCTGCCACTATAACAGAGCCGTCTCGCTCAACGGAGATGCTCAGAGTTTTCCTGGCACTACTTTTTACAACGCATTTTATGCCGTTAATCTCCAAAACGTCCGTCATGAATTCACCAACCGTGTATGCAAAGTTTTTGCAAGCTCCATAAAACGATCGGCAAGACGATGAACCTTGTCATAAGGAAGAAGGTTCCTGTCGTCTATCTCGTTTATAATCCAGGTTCTTAAAAGATTTTGGGCGGGTTTTCGGCGCCAGAAATCCCGAATGCGGATCTCCTGGCTCACATGCTCCACAATCTCAATAACCGCCTCGCAAAATGCCTTCATTTTTTGTTCGTCAGGCGGCTGCCCATATTCGTCAATAAGAATCCCCAGAAAAGGCGCCTGTGTTTTGGGATCCAGACCGGTTTCATCCTCTTTTCTTCCCGCCCTGGCTTCCCGAATGAATTTCTTGAGTTCTTCGGCAAGGGCGTCCCAGTTTTCTCCAAAGCTATCAAGAATTTCTTTGAGCCGTTCACTTAATTTTTTATACAAGGCAGGGTCTTCATTGTAATGCTTTTGAATATGGTATTTTGCCGCGTGTTCCATCTCCAGGGCCTGGGATTTTTTTGATTTCAGTTCATCCACCTTTTTTTCAAAATTCTCGTCAAATATGGAAATAGGCGGAATCTTTGGGTCAACGCCCTGAGCGACAATATATTCATCAAGTAGTTTTTTGACCTTGTCGCCGACGCCGGCGATGTTGAGCTGAGCATCCCGATACCGATTGGCGGCGGTCTTGTTGATGAACCCCAGCAATTTAAAATCATATACATAGGGAAGGGCTTCGGGACGCGGCATGATGATATCCATGCTCTCGGCAAAGTCGCCGAAGCAGCGGATGAATTGCGCCCTGATTTCCAAATCCCTCAGCAGGTTCACGCAGGCATCGATATCCGTGAGGTCGTCGATTCCACCTTTGATAAATATCTCCAGCACCCGGCGGTGGCGATCTTCCAATTTCGGCAATTCGTCCTTGATGCTGATGAGCGCTCCTTTGATATCTGTTTGCGCATACATGGAAAGGGCTTCTTTTAATCTGTCGCCCACGCCGTAGTAATCCACCACAAGACCATGGGTCTTTCCGCTTTTGCATCGGTTCACACGCGCAATGGCCTGAAGAAGTTCATGGCCTTCCATAAAGCGGTCCAGATACAGCACCTGCTCAACCGGGGCATCAAATCCCACCAGCAACATGCTTTTTACAACAATGATCGCGAGGGGGTCTTCGAAAAGTGGTTTTTTGAATCTCCCGTTCTTGCCTACAAGAGTCTCATGCACGGACTTGTCTGTATAGGGCTGATAGCTCGGCGGGTCATTATGATCGCCGGAGATAACAGCGGCAAATTCGAGTTTTTCAAGCAGCTCTTTTTGCTTGGCCGCAATCATCAAAAAACGCGTCTCCTCATCGAGTTCCCGCTGCTTTTCATCAGAAAGTTCAAACAGACCTGGATCGAGGATTGCAATCCGTTTCAACAGCTTTTCCCTTGCCTTGGTAAACGCTTCACAATAGCGGATGGCGGCCTTGCGGCTGACCGCCACCACCTGAGCCTTGAATCCGCCGGGCAGGATATTTGCCGCGTAATGAAGGAGCATATCCTCGGCCTTGGCTTGAATAAGATTCTGGGATTCAAGGATATTTTCAACCGTGGCATATTTGCGGCGGATCGCCTCTCGCTCTTCCTCAGTCTTGGAGCGAAACATGTCATCAAAGAATTGATCAAGGGTCCGGCCGTCTTCCACCTGGGCATTTACCTTGCGGCCTTCATAGAGGATCTTGACCGTGGCGCCATCCTGCTGGGATTCTTCAATCGTATAGCGGTCAATATAGTCGCCAAAGATTTCATAGGTCTTTTTGCCCTTGCCGGCGATGATGGGCGTTCCGGTAAAACCGATTTTCGCGGCATGGGGCAGCGCCCGCATCATATTGGCGTGAAGCAGGCTTGTATGTCCGCGGTGCGCCTCATCAGTGAGGATCAGGATCTTTTCCGAGGGATTCCACACAGGGAAAATGACCGGCTTGGCCGGCAGCTTGTATTCGCCCTTTGAATTTTCTTCCGGAGCTGCGGCCTTTTGTAACTCGAATTCCGAAATCTCATAGTCGTCGGTCTTCAGCGCTTCCCGCTCCTGATACTTCTGGATCATGGTAAAAACAATATTGGAGCTTGTGTCCCTCATGAGCTCGGCCAGACGGTCCTTGCTGTCGGCGTGATAGATGGTTTCTCCAGTGAGGGCCGCGCTCTCCTTTAATTGACCTTCCAATTGAATCCGGTCTGTAACAATAACCACCTTAAAGCCTTTTAAATCCGGCAGGGTGCGCATCTTGCGGACAAGAAAGACCATGGTGTAGCTTTTTCCTGAACCCTGAGTATGCCAGATGATGCCGCCCCGCTGATCCTCCTCGCCGGTCTGCCGCTTGGATTTGCCTGTTCTCAAGCGCTCCACCGCCCTTTGAACCGCCCGGAATTGAGGATACCGGCAGACCATTTTGATGATCCTGCCCTCTTTGTCGTCAAAGAGGATGAAGTTTCGCACAATATCGAGAAGATGCTCTTTTCTGAACATCCCGGCGATGAGCTTCTCTTGGCTGTTGAGCTCCTTCTTGCCTATCGCCAGGGCAACCTCGCTCATGGGCACAGGGCTTGTATCCTTCCATTCCATGTAATGTTCGTACCCTGCCCCTACTGTAGCGGCAGCCGCCTTCTGACGACAGGTGGCAACAAGGATCTGGTTGAAGTAAAAAAGCCTTTCGCAGCCTTCCTCTTCTTCGACCCCCTCGCGCTGATTGGAATATCGCAGAAGCTGATTGATCGCCTCCTCAATGGGATTAGTCAGCTTCGGGCTCTTGCACTCCACAACCGCCAGAGGAATGCCGTTGACGAAAAGCACGATATCGGGCGCAATAAAGGAATTGCCGCCGGGGAGATCCACGCGAAATTGATTGATCACCAGAAAATCGTTTCGCTCCGGATGGTCGAAATCAATGAGTTTGATGGTCGTGTCTTTTCCGCCGTGCAGAATGGGATCGCCATCCACCTGAACGCCCCCTACAATGCATTCAAAGGCCTCTTTGTTTGCCTCCATGAGTTTAGGCAAACTGATCCGCAGGAGTCTGTTGACTGCCTGATTGATGCGCGTCTTATCCAGCCACGGTTTGCCGTCCTCTGTAAGGTTGATTTCCCGCACGGCCTTTCTGAGTCTGCCGGTGAGCAGAACTTCGCGGAAACTCTCCCGTTCCGTCAGATAGGGGACATCAATATCCCCTTCGATATGCTTCCATCCCATCCCTTTGAGTTGCTCGATGAAGGGGATCTCAACATAGGTTTTTTCATCAGGCAGCGTTGTCATAGCTTAACCACTCCCTTGCAATCCGGGTAATCGCAACAGCCCCAGAACTGGCTGCCTGCGTTTTTCCCGCTTTTGGCGGTGCGCAGCACCATCAGCTTTCCGCATTGGGGGCAGGAGGGTATTTGATCCGTCGGATCTGTCCGATCCGCCTGATCCGACCGATCAAATTTCTTTTTCGCCCGATGGGCCAGTCTTGCCGCTGCCAGTTGCTCGCTGTAACCGCCGGCCTCCACAAAGCCCTTTTCAAGGGCTGCAATCTGCTGGTCCAGCAGAAAATTTGCCTGGTTGATCAGGCAGATGATGGCATTGGCCCGCACCGCGGGGTTATCATGCTCAAGCCAGGGGGCATACAGCGCCCAGCGCTCCGGTTCGGTTAGGTCTTTGAGATCCGTCGGATCCGTCGGATCGGTCGGATTGGTCCGATCTTCCCTAAACTTCCTTGGCACCAGCCGCACAGCCCGGGCTTCCGGGGAATCCGGCGACCATTGCAGCAGACGCCGATGGCGCAGATAGTCTTCAAAATCAAGCAAAAGCTCCTCCAGACTGGCCCGGGCAACATTGAGCAGCCGCAACTCAGTTTGCGATGAAGTGGCCGCGGCCCGGCTGCCTTCAGCAATGTTTTGGCGGCCGGATCGCGCCGCCTGCACCATCTGGTCTGTCATGCGGGAATGCGGGTCAAGAAATTTTTCACAGAACCAATAGGTGGCATCATAAATCAAGGTTGCGGTTTGAAAACTGGCTGTGGAGCGGTAACCGCCGCTGGGTCTGATTTTGGTCATAAGAAACGCTACCCCCGAATTTTGTTCAAAACGGCAATGTGTTTCTCTCGCCCTTTACATCAATCATCATTTCTTTTCCTTTTTCCGCGGTTTCTTTTGTTCCAGGTTTTTCACTTCCTTCACCGCTTCGATGAAATGCCGCTCTACCGCCGAAGGCTCTTCCAATGCCTTTTTGCGGAATTTTTCATATTCGAGCCGTGCCTTCTCAATGGCCTCTTCATGGCTGATCCTGCCTGCATGGGTCAGGATGTCCCGTTCGCTTACCTTGAGAAACTCATCGAGCTTGGTGATCCAGTCTTTCATATACATGGGTTTGCGGCTTAAAGCCTGAAGCTCGGCAAAATCAAGATACATGGTCACAATCCGATTGAGGGTGTCCAGCTCCTCGGCGCTCAGGTAGTTTTTGGCGATCTCGATATCCTCCTGAGTCGGCCGGGCGCCGGTCCATGAGGTCAGCCCCATGTGAGGTTTTTGGGCATCGGCCCGTCCGGCGATGATCTCGGCGGCGGTGTGGCCGTGGGCGGCCCAGTGCATCTTGTTCTGAACGATCTGAAAGAATCGGCGGGACATCTCCGTGTTCGGATCGTAGTCGATGCTCGTTGCATAGATATCCAGCACCTTGCGCCAGAAGATCTTTTCCGATGCCCGGATATCCCGGATGCGGGCCAGCAGTTCATCAAAATAATTGCCGCCGCCCGCCTGCTTGAGCCGCTCATCGTCGAGGGTGAAGCCCTTGACGATATACTCCCGCAGCCGTTGGGTGGCCCAGATGCGGAACTGGGTGCCGCGATGGGACTTGACCCGGTAACCCACTGAAATGATTACATCCAGATTATAGAAATCGACATCCCTTGAGACCTGCCGGGAGCCCTCGGTTTGAACTATCCGGAATTTCCGGATAGTTGCCTCCGGTGAAAGTTCCCCCTCCTCGTAGATGTTCCGGATATGTTCATTGATGGTCCGCACATCCTTCTGGAACAGTTCTGCCATGAGCTTCTGCGTCAGCCAGACTGTTTCATCTTCCAGCCGCACTTGGATACGGGTGCGCCCATCCTCAGTCTGGTAGATGAGGAGCTCGGAGCGGGGCGGGTTGGCGGGAAGGTTGGTCATGAATCACCTCTTTTAGGAACGCCTAGCTTCTCCACCAGAAATTCAATAGGAGAAACCAATGATTGGGGAATCTCGCTTTTCGTCACCTTGGAGAACATTTCCATCGCCTTGTCGATTTTTTCGCTTTCCTCCTTAGGTAAACCAAGCTCCGATTCAAAGTTTAGCTTCATCCAAAATAGAGCATCGATTTCACAGGCCCTTTCGATGTCCTTGTTCCAACGCTGATGCTTTGCGTTGTTCTCGCTTAACTTTTTCTTCACATTTTCCTGTATGGTTCCATTGACTGCCCGAATGTCATGATCTGCCAAAACAGCATATGGAATATGCAAGGCTTTTAAGACTTTGATAAAAAGCGGGAACTTGGTTTTTCCTCCAACCTCAACTACAGAAATACCCAACCGATTGATGTCGTATCCCATTGCCTTGAAAGCCAAAGGCAAGGCGATTTTTTCCGTAGCCCCCTCGACCAACAGGACGGCTTTTGCAAAAAAAAGCTCCTTACGTTCCGCATCGAATTCCGTAAGAAGGCGAAGGGCTTGCCGGTCTGAATCTGTCAGATCGCATACTTGTGCCTGGCACGCTACTGTCCCTTGATCAGCGGAACGCCGAATGACAGCAACAGACTCGGGCTTATGGACCTGAACGAAAATAGGGGAGTGGGTGGTGAGAAAAACCTGATTGCCCGATTCAGAAAGTCCTTCTAGCACTGTCTGGAAATACCGTGCCTTTTGTGGGTGCAAAAAGACCTCAGGCTCCTCAATGGCAAATATAGCACCCTCTTTCTTCATTTCCTCATAGGTTCTGAAAATGGCCACCACGATAGCGCTTTGCAATCCAGCCCCCACCTCACCGGCTGGGCTTTCAATCCCCATCTGCTGGACATATAACTGAAGAGATTTGTAGGCATTGGTCGGGTCATGGCTCTCAAAGTGGAGTTCAATCTTACCCTCTCCCTCAGCCAATCCCATGTGCTCCATTGCGTTTTGGGCAAGCCGCTTCTCGATTTCCTCAAAGGTATCGGTCCGCAAATATTTGTAAGCATCACGCACAGCCAAGGCAAAGGCTTCCTTGCGGGTCATTTTCTCTGTTGAACCGTCAGGCCGTTGCACTTTGACTTCCTTTTTGTCGTTGAGGAATTCTGTATTCACCTCGTTGAAAAGCCGTCTAAGGACAGACCAGCGGCTTCCCGGAGTCTGGCGATTGTAGTCTCGAAGCACTTCCACATAAATGAAAGGCAGACTTTCCCGTAATTCGGCGGACACCCTTATGGGCACCCAACGCCCCTTGTATTGCTGCCCTTTCTGTAGCGGCTCTTCAGGATGTGTAGCCTCCTCTCCATTTTCATTAAGGCAGGTAAAATCAACTTTGAGCGTACCTGCGGGTTTACCTTTAACAGCACGCTTGTAAGCCTTGCAGCGAAGTTGAATGCCTTTGATCTCCGCTTTGTGGTTGTTACGCCAGATCTCAATCTTTTCATCAAAAAAGACCTGAATCAGGATGTTGTTGGTTGTATCCTGATTATAAAAATCCTCTTCTGAAAAGCTCCTTTCCGAGGGCCAGGTATCCCCGAGCACTATGTTGAGCGCCCGCAAAATATTGGACTTTCCTGCATTGTTTTCGCCGATGAGAACACAAAAGGGTCCCGGCTCAAGAGTGAAATCTTTGAGCGAGCGATAATTTTCGATGTGAACTTTCTCAATTCTCATGGCTCTTTAATCCCAAAGAAAATGCCTGCATGCCCACCTCCTGCAGAGGTTCCTCCAGACTGACCTCTATCTACATTAAAGCAAGCGTGCTCGGTCTGCGATGAAGTGACCGCGGCATGGCTGCCCTCGTCGATTTTCTGATTCCCCGTCCGCGCCGTCTGCACAATCTCGTGATAAAGACTCTTACTTAATAATCTCGGCCTGCACATATTTCTTCAGATCCTCCACTGTTTTGAAATAGAGGAATCCCTTTTGGTTGAGGATCTTTTCGGCTTCCTTATCTCCGTCCAATATGAGCGCTACGGGCTTGCTCAAACCCGGCTGCATCCCTTCCGGCCAGACAAGATCAAGCACCGCCAGCACATTGCCATCTTCATCGCACAGCTCGTATTCGATCTCAGCAGACGGCAGTCCCTGTTTTTCCACCCAGAGGGCGCATTCCAGAAGCAGATCTTCTTCTTCATCGGCTGCCACCTTTGGCTTGACATCGATTGCCCTGCTGGTGATGTCCTCCACTACCTTTGATTCCGGCAGCCTGCCATGGAGCAGGCTATCCAGAAAAGCATTTGCCGCATTCGCGATCAGGATTCTGCGTTCCTTCAGAAAATCCCGATACCGTTCTGGCTTCCACAGGGCCTTATCCATGGGAATCCAGTGGCTTTCGAGAGCGCCGGGGTGTTTGGCCGCCACCTTCTCAAAGTATTCTTCCGGAAGTTTTTTCCCAATCCAGAGGTTTGTTCCCTGGGTCTGAAAGGTGAAGTTGGCCACCGCGTTTACTTCGGACCGTTCATAGCCCCGCTCATAGAGCACTGCCTTGGGGAAAATGTGGTGTACCTGTAAGTCACTGAGCTTGCCCAGCATAAAAGAGGAAAGCTGCACCCCGCTTTGCCAGTCTTTCGCGCCGCAGACCCGCGTCAAAAGATAAAGCAGGGGATAAAACCGGGCGCCCGTGCTCCAGCCGCTCACGTCCTGTTCCCTGATGGTAAGGTCGCCTCTGGTCTTGCGCAAGGTTTCAATAAGCCGGTTCAGGCCCTCCGTCTTTTCTTTAATCGCCGCCAAATCCTGGGCTAAAACGCTTTCTGTGGAACCGGCGTAACGGCCCCAGAGGAAGGTATGGACATACCAGTAGAGGAGTTTGTCCCGTTCAATATGATCCGGATGTTTTTCGCCATGCTGGGCAAGGTAGCGCGACATGAGCGGAATGGCGCCTCTGCCGCCCAGCACCCGATCGTGATCGAGGCCTAGGCGCGAGGCAATCAGGTTCAAAAGTGCGTCAATCCTCTTTTCCGCCTCGGCAAGGCCGCTTTTAAACCTTTCGGTATTCACATCCTTGAGGCTTTCAAAATAGGCCTCGCCGGTTATAATGGCGGTGGCGTTGCGCAGGAGCCACTCCAACGTGAACTGAAAACCGGCCTTGTTCCACTTGGCAAGTTTTTTTCTCATTTCTTCCCGCGCTTCAGGCCAGGCAGCGCAGATCTTGGCCAAGGCCAAATCGCCTTTGGAAAGCTTGGTGCCGCCGGAATTGATGCGGTTGAAAATATCCACCACCACGTCAATGGATTTATCCGCGCCCGTGATCTTTTCGTCGTAGATTTCGATCTCCTTGATCTGGTCAATTTTATTTAGCCGGGCAAGGCAGCGGGTCTTTTTTTCATCCGTGTCCAATTTTGAAAGAATGGTGCCGAAGAATGTAGCCGCGCCTTTTTGCATGAGCTCCGTCACATTGACCCAGAGGGGGTCGTCTTTCATCTTCATGGGCATGTAGAACTCAAAGACCTCATCCTCCACATGGAAATAAAGGCCGGTAAAGGCCTTTGCGTCGCCTTCGAAAAACTTTGGAGGCTTGCCGCGCACAATGCCATAAAGTGATGTGATCCTCTGCTGACCATCCAGCAAAAGATTCACCACGCCCGGGGAAATGGGCCCGTCGCCGCGCGTGGGTGCCCCTTCCGACGGCGTTACCCAGATGAGCAGGCTTCCGATGGGAAACCTTTTGTAAAGGGAGTTGATAAGCCCCTTCACCTGGTCGCGGTTCCAGACAAAGCCGCGCTGGAAATGGGGCAGGGCAATGGTGCCCAGGTCTATCTGATCAAGAATGGTGGCTATTTTCATGTTTTGATTCCTCTGATGGTATATTTACCCGGACCTTGCTGGTTAAAAGATCGTGCATAAGGCCTTTTTTGAGGAGGCGGAGATTATTTAAAGTATCACAATGCGTTGCTTTTTATCTATCCGTCATCTTCATAGGCCTCCAGCGGTTCGTTCACAAACATTCTCTTATAATCTTTCGCTCTTAAAACCGTGTCATACAGCCCAATATCTTCGCCTTCATGCTTGTTCACCCCTGTGTAAACCAAACTCGAATCCTCATACCGCTTGAATTTATAAACTGCGTCGTTCATCAGGGCACTGTTGAACACATTGAGGCTGACCAGCAACTCAAAATCGTTGACCGCCAGACCAGTCACGCGCTTGAAGAGCCCGGGCTCCAGTTTAGTAATCACATCCCGTAGCGTGTGCTCAGCCGGTCCGAGGGTGCCCAGAGGATCAACACTGCCCGGCGGGTCCTCCACTGGGTCCAGGGGGGTCGCGCGAGGCAAGTATTTTGCGGACAGATTCATTCAGTAAACCTCATGGGAACGCGTGCGAAACCATCCCTCAACCTGGGGATCGCACAGGTCAGGATTGCCCTGGATGAAGGGCCTCGAGGTGTTGAAGAATCTGGGTATTTCTTCGTTGGTCATGCTTTTTCCGTCCAGTCCCTGCAAAGAACTTCCGCTTGTTCCAAAACAAGCTCCGTGGCATGTGCTTGTTTGTCCGGCGGATAGCCGTATTTTCGAAGAATGCGCTTGATGATTACCCGCATCTGGGCCCGGACGTTTTCTCGGACGGTCCAATCGATGGTGATGCTGTTCCGCACCGCCTTGACGAGTTCTTGAGCGATCAGCCGTAGTGTCTCATCGCCGAGGACGGCCACTGCGCTATCGTTGACCTCCAGCGCATCGTAGAAGGCTACCTCGTCATCCGTCAGCCCCAGTTTCTCACCTCGCCGGCCCGCCTCGCGCAGGTCCTTCGCCAACGCGATCAATTCTTCGATCACCTGTGCTGTCTCAATGGCCCGGTTTTGGTATTTCTTGATTGCATTCTCAAGGAGCTCTGCGAACGACCGGGCCTGGACGATGTTCTTTCTGCCGCGTGCCTTGATCTCGCCTTCCAGCAGCTTGCGCAGCATCTCCACCGCCAGGTTCCTTTGCGGCATGCCGCGCACTTCCGCCAAGAACTCATCGGACAGGATCGAGATGTCCGGCTTCTTCAGTCCAGCGGCCGCGAAGATGTCGATGACCTCATCCGAAGACACCGCCTTCGAGACGATCTGCCGGATGGCGAACTCGATCTCCTCCGGGCTGCGGCGGCCGTCCCCCGTGCTCTTGGTCAGCACCGACTTCACTGCCTGGAAGAAGGCCACGTCGTCCCGAATCTCCAGCGCCTTCTCATGAGGAACGGCCAGCGCAAACGCCTTCGACAACTCGCCAACCGCCTTCACCAGCCGGTTCTTGCCGTCATCCTGGGCCAGCACGTGCTCCTGCGCCGCCGGAAGCACCGAAAGCCTTTCCTGAGGCCCGCCGGTTTTCCAGGGCGACCAGTCGAAGCCGTGGAAAATGCCGCAGCAGACCTCGTACCGCTCCAGCATGACAGCCACAGCCTCTTCCTGGTCGATGGCTGTCTGGCCCTTGCCGCCGCTCTCGGTGTAGTTGGCCAGAGCGTATTTGAGCTGGTCAGCGAGGCCAAGGTAATCCACCACAAGGCCGCCCGGCTTGTCCTTGAACACGCGGTTCACTCGTGCGATGGCCTGCATCAGCCCGTGGCCGCGCATGGGCTTGTCCACGTACATCGTGTGCAGGCACGGGGCGTCGAACCCTGTCAACCACATGTCGCGGACAATCACCACCTTGAACGGTTCCTTCGGGTCCTTGAACCGCTTGGCCAATTCCTCGCGGCGAGGCTTGTTGCGGATGTGTGACTGCCAATCGACCGGGTCCGACGCCGAACCGGTCATCACGATCTTGAGGGTGCCCGCGCTGTCGTCATCACTGTGCCAGTCTGGGCGGATCGCCACGATGGCCCTATATAACTCGACACAGATGCGGCGACTCATGCAGACGATCATCGCCTTGCCGTCCATCGCCGAAAGGCGCTCCTCGAAGTGCTTTACCATATCCTCGGCGATCAGCTTCAGCCGCTTCTCCGTGCCGACCAATGCCTCGAGTTGCGCCCACTTGGTCTTCAACCGCTCCTTGTGCTCGACCTCTTCGCCCTCGGTCGCTTCTTCAAATTCGGCATCCAGCTTAGGTCGTTCTTCCTCTTTCAGCTCCAGCTTGGCCAGGCGGCTTTCGTAATAAATCGGGACAGTCGCCCCATCCTTTACCGCCCGCTCGATGTCGTAAACGCTGATGTAGTCTCCAAAAACGGCCCGGGTGTTCTTATCCGTCAGCTCGATCGGCGTGCCGGTGAACCCGATGAACGAGGCGTTCGGCAGGGCCTCGCGCATATGCCGGGCGAAGCCGTCGATGAAGTCGTACTGGCTGCGATGCGCTTCGTCGGCGATCACGACGATGTTCCGCCGGTCCGATAGCAGCGGGTGCTGGTCTTCGCCTTCGGTGGGGAAGAACTTCTGCACCGTCGTGAAAACGACTCCGCCGGAAGCGGTCGTCAAGAGCTCCCGCAGGTTCGCCCTGCTCTGAGCCTGCATAGGCTGCTGGCGAAGCAATTCGTGACAGCGCGCGAACGTGCCGTAAAGCTGGTCATCCAGGTCGTTGCGGTCGGTGATGATCACCAGCGTCGGGTTCTCCATCGCCGGGTGCAGCACGACCCGCCCGGCGTAGAACGCCATCGTGAGGCTCTTGCCCGATCCCTGCGTATGCCACACAACACCGACACGGCGGTCACCGGGCTTTGCGTCTTTCTGGCTCTTGGCAAAATAGGTCCCTTCGCCCTCTCGCACCTGCCAAGGGGAAGCGGGAGGCACACAGGCGCGAATCGTCTCCTGTACCGCCAAGTTCACCGCGTGGTACTGGTGATAGCCGGCCATCTTCTTGATGAGGACGCCGCCGCCCACATCCTCGAACACAATGAAGTGCCTGATGAGGTCCAGGAACCGTCGCTTCTCAAACACGCCCTCAATCAAGACCTGAAGCTGAGGCAGCCGGTTGTCTGCCAGTTCCTCACCCTCGATGGTCCGCCAGGGCATAAACCACTCGCGGTCGGCCGTAAGCGTCCCGATTCGCGCCTGCACGCCGTCAGAGATCACCATCGCCTCGTTGAACGAAAACAGCGACGGAATCTGTTGCTTGTAGGTCTGAAGCTGGTTGAATGCCGACCAAATGGTGACGTTTTCGGTGGCGGCGTTCTTGAGTTCCATCACCGCCATCGGCAGGCCGTTGATGAACAGCACCACGTCCGGCCGGCGTTCGTGCTGGTTCTCGACCACGGTAAACTGATTTACGGCGAGAAATTCGTTGTTCTCCGGCTCATCGTAATCAAGCACGCGAACGAGATCGCCGCCGATCGATCCGTCGGCCCGCTGGTACTCGACCGGTACCCCCTCGACCAGGTACTTGTGGATAATGTGGTTGTTTGCCACCAATGACGGCGAGTCCGGCCGCGTGAGCTTGCGGAATGCTTCATCTAATGCATCCGCCGGAACCTGCGGGTTGAGCCGCGCCAGAGCCTGGCGCAACCGGTCTTCAAGCACCACCTGGCCGTAATTATCACGCTCGGCGGCGGGCATGTCCGGCGCAATGTCCGGGCCGAACATGGTTTGATAGCCAAGACCCGTGAGCCACTCAAGGGCGGCAGATTCGATTTCGGATTCGCTCAGCTTCGCCATGGTTCGTCCTCGGTAGGGGCGGGTGTCAAACCCGCCCCTACAAAATTTGGATTTTCCCGGTCCAATTCCCATTGCAGGGGATTGTTGATGATGTATTCCCGGATGGAATTCAGGGATTTGTCGTTGCGGATGATATGTTCGTAATAATTGCGTTGCCAAACCGGACCGCCGGACGCATGGCGAAGGGCATTGATATGTCTGGCCGAAAATGTTTTGAATTGGCGAACGATTTCAGGCAACCCGTGGCGTTTTTTGTGGGTCGGTTCGTTGGTTGTAGGGGCGGGTTCAGAACCCGCCCCTACGAAACCCGTGCCGGCGGAACCCGTCCCCACGGACGGTTCCACGATCATAATGATGCCGTGCACGTGATTGGGCATAACCACAAACGCATCCAAAACGATGCCATCTACGTGATGGGACAAATTATGCCAGGTCATTTCCACCAATTCGCCAAATTGATTTAATCGCATTTCCCCATCCACCACCTCGCCGAACAGACACCCCCGATCCTGCGTGCAAATGGTGATGAAATATGCGCCAGATTGGGAATAATCGTATCCTCTCAATCGGATGGATCGGCGGTGGTGTTTGTCCGGGGCGTAGGTCATCAGACGCACCTCCCGACAATCCGCTCGGCGGCGGGCATGTCCGGCGCAATGTCCGGGCCGAACATGATTTGATAGCCAAGACCAGTGAGCCACTCGAAGGCGGCAGATTCGACGGTGGATTCGGTGAAGGCAGTACTCACAATAGCCTCTCATACCCCCGACGGATCACCCCAGCCATTCGTTTCCTCCGCTCTTGCAAGAAGACTTCGTAAGACATCTTCTCCCACCCTTCCGGCAGCGCGTGAATCTCACACATCGTTCGCCACTCAGCTTCTCCAAACCGCTTCCGAATTTCCGGAACGTAGGCAGCCGGCGGGTGGTCGCGAACAACGAGATTATCCGGCCACTCCAAGAGTGCGAGGTTTGCCTGCTGGTTAATCAGCCTGCGGTCCGTGATTCCCTGCTTCTCCAGCCAGGCTCGCGGGAACAGATGGTGGCGCTCGAGGGCCTTCTTCTTGGTTTTGAGGCTTGGATCCAGCAGGTCACCGATCTTTTTATGAGAAAACAAAACGGGCGCTCCAAGCAGCACCTGCGCAGCGATAAAGGCAAAAAGCGCCGGGCTGCGAGCGGACGAGGTCTCAAGCTGAGCGGGGAGGCTGACATTCCAGAAGTCTTCGGTAAGCTCCGTGTTTATGAGGTCATCCAAAACCTGCGTAAATCGTGTTTCGTCGTTCACGCTTCTCAATCTATTCATTTCGGCATCCATGACCGTTTCCGGCGAGGCCGTGTAGCGGCCCGTCAGACTTGTGAAGAAGAACCAGCGGCCGATAAGCTTACTCAAAACGTGCTCTGGCATCTTGAAGCGGTCCCGACCAACCAGGTAAAAGACATAGGCATAGAGCAACGTGTTCTGGGACGAAATCAATTCTGCACTTCGGAAGCCCGCCCCTATGATTGCGCTCAAGAACTGGTGCCAGCGCGTGAGGTCCACCACACGGGCTTGCGCTTCGCGTAGAATACTGAATTGCTGTTCTCGCCTTTCCGGGTCGTACTCGCCCGTGTCAACGTCTTTACCCCGAAGGAGGTTGTACACGGCCTTGAGCCGCCCGCGATGGAGCCCCACCGCAATCGCCACGCGTAGCAACTGGTCGGGATCCGGTTCGATTAGATGGTTGAACGGCGACGGACGGTCTCCCGACGTAGGTGGTCGCCTCGACTCTCGGCAGAATTTCTCCAAAGCAGCTCGACCCTCGTCCCAGAACACAGACAGCAGGGTGAGGATAAAGTCGGCCTGGTTGAGCTTCACCCCTTCGCTGTTGATCCGGACAAAGATGTCCGCGACCTCCTCCTCGTCCACGGTAGACGCTATCTCCAGAGCAGTAAAGGGGTACTTCTGAAGGTCGAACAGGCGGTCGAGGTTTTGGCTGATGCGTTCCTCCTCGTCTTCGGAAAGCGGGCCTTTGGCCTTCTCCAGGGAGCGAAGGAACTCCTTGACGATCTGGTAGCTGGACTTGCCCGAGGCCCACAGCTTGGAAATGTCGGAGATCCATTCAGGATCTTTTCGGATCGCTGCACCGCAAACCTCGAACTTACCGTCGCGCGGGCGGAAGGCAATCTCAATCTTCCGCTCCCGATAGGCGTCATCCAACACCTTGCGCCCGCGAAAGACTGCGTAGAGCGAGGTCAAGCGCTGCTGGCCGTCAACGATCAAGCGCATCGGAACCGCATGCGCCTTGTCTGCAAGACCAATCTGTTTTGCCCCGTTGACCCCCCCGTTTTCCCAAAAGAGCAGGTAACCCACCGGGAAACCCCGGTACATCGAGTCGAACAGGTCGCGCACCTTGGTGTTGGACCACACAAAAGGGCGTTGGATATCCGGTAAGCCGATGTCGCCGATGTCGATGTAGTGGAGAAGGGCCGAGAGGTCGTAGTCCACTTTCTTAAAGCAGGTTTTCACTTCGCTCATTGTCTCTTCTCCTTTAAAAACCGCTCCGCATCCTTCACCCGCAGCTCGCCGGAGATCAGCTTGGGCAGCAGGGTGTCGCGGAGGGCGGCGAGGGTGCGGGATTCTTCTTCGAGCGTTTGAATGCGGTCCAGTGCCGGAGCGGCCAGCGCCTCAAATCTCTCCACAAGCTGCTCCGATGGACGGGCGAACGCGAATGACGGTACGGCTTCCTTCGCAAGATGCAGGACGGTAGTACCTGTGGTGTGCGCGTAGGCGTGAGTCACGAAGGCGTCGGTTCCGCACAGGAAGTAGAGGAAGGCCCGACTCATGCGCGAATCGCGCGGGCGCACGATCAGCGTGTCCAGAGATGCGACCAACCGTCGATAACCGCTCGTTCCGCGAATGATCGCTGGGCGCCCTATGACTTCAGCGGCTTGCGTCACGTCGGTACATGCGATCACGACTTCTCCAGGATTGACGACCTGTTCCGCCTTGTAGGTCCCGGCGTAGGACTTGAGGCCGTCGGGTCTATAGCCGCCGCCCCTGGCAAAGGACTTAAGCGTGACCAGCGCCGTGTCGGATTCCGCAAGTTCCTCGCTCCTGTAGGAGCGCCCCTTGACCGTATCGATCAACTCACCAAGTGCCCCCACCCCCCACCCCTCCGGAATCTCCCCCAGTTCTGAATCCACCAGCCGGTCGGGGAAGAGGTCGTCGTATAGGCGGGTTCGGAACCCGCCCGTACCGGGCAGGCCGCCTGCCTGCCGCGCCGCTTCGCTTTGCGGCGCAGGCAGGGGCAGGGATTGGCCGCGGCGCCAGCGCGAGCGACCTTTGAGGTCGCCCCTACATTTGGCGCGGACGGGGTCGAAGTCCACGAACCAGGACTTGAACAGTGCCCGCGCCATGGCCTCCAGCGTCTCGCTCATACGGCGGTTCAGCTCGATCTTGTCGTCCAGCGTGCCCAGGATGTGGGCGATGGCGCGTTGTTCGGGGAGGGGGGGGACGGTTACAGGTAGCGGGTGGATATGGTTCCGATTGAGCGTCGGCACTCCACTGCCAGCGTTGAAGTGCGCCAGATCAAGCGACTTAAGCAGGTAGTAGCAGAATCGTCGATCGTTACCTTTGAAGTCCTTCACCCACAGGGTGGTGTTGAGCGGCCAGAAGTCACGCTCGATGAATTGCCCACCTCCAAGGCTCCCAGATCGTCCGATGACAACGCCAGGACCTTGAACCATCGCCTTATCGTGCGTTCCGACCGAACCTGTCGATGCGATGACTTCATAGGGGCCACCCTTGCGATCGGTTTCCGGTAGATCGAAACCACGCTGAAGCGTCAGAACATTCCCAAGCGTCGTCTCCCGCCACTCACCCGCCATACCCCACCTCCTCTAGATTCTTAGCGTTGGCGGCATCCAGTCGCGCTGTCTCGGCGTATTGCACGTGGAAAGATTCGCAGCGTGTTCCGGCCTTCATGGCTGATTCTCCTCCGTTTCTTCGAACAGCCGCAGATACGGCTCGAAACGAAACCGCCGGTTGCGCGCGTAGCCGGTGATCTCTTTGAGAAGGCCAATGCCTTCGAGCCGAGACACGATCTGGTTGGCGCCGGCCGGTGTGATATCCAGCCACTTACGCACGGTGGCGACCGTGATGATCGGCTGTTCGAAGAGCTTGTCCATAATCCGGTGACCGTTAGCGGCAGCGCGCCCCAAGTGTTCAGTGATCTTGGCTCGATACTCTTCACGCATGCGCAAGATTTTTGCGGCGGTTTGGCTTGCTTCTTCGCTTACTTCGGCAACGCCACGCAGGAAAAATTCGAGCCAGCCTTCCCAATCACCCGAATCGCGCACGGCTTGCAGGTGGTCGTAGTATTCAGTGCGGTGACGCTTGAAGTAGTGGGACAAATAGAGCACAGATTTCCGCAAAAGCCCTTTCTCTACCAGAAGGAAGGTGATGAGAAGCCGTCCGATACGGCCGTTACCGTCCAAAAACGGGTGGATGGTTTCGAACTGGGCGTGTGCCAGTCCTACGCGAATCAATACGGGAATATCGCTTTGCGCATGTAGAAACCGCTCCAGATCATCCAACGCCTTGGGTACCTCATGGGGTGGCGGAGGGACAAATGTTGCTTCGGCCAGCGTGCATCCTCTGGAACCAATCCAGTTCTGGCTGTTTCGCAGTTCGCCCGGTGTGAGTTTTCCCCCACGGACACCACGCATCAATTCCGCGTGGATTTCTTTGATAAGACGCACCGAGACCGGCAACGTGGAGAGTCGCTCCAAACCGTAATTCATCGCACGCACATAGTTGATGACCTCGTTGACATCGCCGGGGGCACCGGGGTCAAAAAGTTTGGCCTCGGCTGCCAACAAGTTCTGCAATGAGCTTTGTGTGCCCTCAATCTGACTGGAGAGCACGGCCTCCTTTCGCACATACATGAACACGAAGAGGTCTGGATTGGGCAAAGTCAGTATGGCCCCGTCAAGCCGGCCCAAAGAGTAATCAGCTTGGGAAAGCAGCGTCTGCAATGAACCACTCACATCGACCGGTGGGTCGGGTGGTAACGGCTTGGGGATAAAAGCGCGATACCCTGTCATCTGGCGAACATAGACTCCTGCGCGTTGCACTTTGCTATCGTTTGCGTTCATCATGGTGCCGAATACTCTCCATATTCAACGGTACGTTTATTATGGAGCGAGTATTCCTCTATGTTAAGCGATGATTTCATAAAAGGCCCAGCTCCTCCAGGTTGGCCCAGATGAGTTTGTCCAGCCGCGCCGCCTCGGCCTGCTGTTCGCGTAGTTGGGCCACCAGGCGCTTCATCTTTTCATCGAAGGGCTCGTCGTCCTCCTCCTGGGGCGCGGCGCCCACGTAGCGCCCGGGGGTGAGCACGTAGCCGTGCTTGCGCACCTCATCCAGGCTCGCGCTCTTGCAGAAGCCCGGCACGTCCTCGTACTTGACCTTGCACTCCTTGTCGCCGCGCCAGGCGTGGTAAGTATCCGCGATCCTTGCGATGTCGTCGTCGGTCAACTCCCGGTGAACGCGATCAATCATCGACCCCAGCTTGCGGGCGTCTATGAACAGGATTTCGCCCCTTCGGTCGCGACATCCTGTTCCCCTCGCCCCGACCCCTCTCCCAGTGGGAGAGGGGTCGGTAGCCGCGGCAATTTTGGCGAGTGCTGCTTCGGTTTCGTCCAGAAGTGTTTCATTCTTGATGCGAACGACTGTAAGTCCTATAGACTGCAGGTAGCTATCGCGTTTCTGATCAATTTTCTTCCGCCCGCTGGTGTCGTGTACAGCCCCGTCTAATTCGATAACCAGCTTCTTTTCGTCGCAGTAAAAATCGACGACATAACCGCCGATCTGATGCTGGCGGCGAAATTTGAGATTCATAAATCGCCGGTCGCGAAGCAACTCCCACAGCAACCCCTCTGCTGGCGTTTGCTGCTTACGCAGGATCCGAGCTGCCTGTACAAGGCCGGAAAAGTCGAAACCTCCGCGATAATGCCCCTCTCCCTTTGGGAGAGGGGGCGGGGGTGAGGGTTGCCCGCGCTTGTCGCGGGCAATAAACCAGAGGCAGACCGGAATTTGGGTGGAGTAGAAAAGCTGGCTGGGCAGCGCCACCATGCAGTCCACCAGGTCGGCCTCGATGATGTTCTTGCGGATTTCGCCCTCGCCGGACTGGTTGGAAGACATCGAGCCGTTGGCCAGGACGAAGCCCGCCAGGCCGGTCGGGGCCAGGTGGTGGATGAAGTGCTGGACCCAGGCGAAGTTGGCGTTTCCTGCCGGCGGGATGCCGTATTTCCAGCGTTTGTCGTCCTTGAGGCGCTCACCGCCCCAGTCGGACATGTTGAAGGGCGGATTGGCAAGGATAAAATCAGCCTTGAGGTCGGGGTGCAGGTCGCGGTGGAAGGTGTCGGCGTGTTCCTTGCCGAGATTGCCGTCGATGCCGCGGATGGCCAGGTTCATCTTCGCCAGCCGCCAGGTGGTATGGTTCGATTCCTGGCCGTAGATGCTGATATCGGCTTTCGCTTTTCCGCCGTTGCCATTGCCGGTGGCGTGGGCCTTGACAAACTCCATTGACTGGACAAACATTCCGCCTGAGCCGCAGCAGGGGTCATAGACGCGGCCTTTGTAGGGGGTCAGCATCTCGACCAGAACACGGACAACGCAGCGTGGCGTATAGAACTGGCCGCCCTTCTTGCCTTCGGCGCTGGCGAACTGCGAGAGAAAGTACTCATAGACCCGGCCGAGAATATCCTTGGAACGGTTGGCCTTATCGCCCAGTCCGATGTTTCCGATCAGGTCGATGAGCTGGCCGAGCCGCTGCTTGTCGAGACGCGGGTGGGCGTAGTCCTTGGGCAGCACGCCTTTGAGCGAGGGGTTATCGCGTTCGATGGCGAGCATGGCCTCATCGATGATTTTTCCGATGGTCGGCTGCTTGGCCTCGGATTTGAGCTTGGACCAGCGCGCCTCTTTGGGCACCCAGAATATGTTGACGGCCCGGTACTCGTCAGGGTCTTCCGGGTCGGCTCCCTGGGTTCGGTCCGCTTCGAGTTTCGCACGCTGCTCTTCGAAGGCGTCAGAGATGTATTTGAGGAAGATCAAACCGAGCACGACATGCTTGTACTCGGCGGCGTCCATATTGGAGCGGAGCGTGTCGGCGGCACGCCAGAGCTCAGATTCGAAGCCGAGGTTCGCGCCGTTGTTCGTGTCTTTTCCCATGTCCGCTCTCCTCTCCGGGGAAGAATTCCTGTAGGAGGTCCTTGCCCCGTTCACCCAGGCCCCGGGCCAAATCCTCAATCTGTTTAAGTGCCAGCGGCGAAGGCTTGGCGCGACCGTTCTCCCATCGGTTGATGGTTGGGTAGGTCACGCCGAGCTTGGCCGCGAATTTTTCTTGGGTGAGCCCCGTTCGCTCCCGAAGCTCACGGACTAATCGGGATAGGTCAGCCTGGACATTCAACGTCGCTCTCCTTTCAGATCCGAAAGGGACCTAATAGAAACAAAGTTCATATCACGCGCCCCAACAGATGATATATCATACAATAAAAGAAAGTGATGTCAAGTGCGATTTCCGCCGGTGGGATTTCCAGGAGTTCAGAAAGGGTTGCGGATTCATCGCCAGATTCCGCCAGTTAGCTCCTTGACACTCCTGGTCCAGCGATCCCCAACCACATAGAGCCAAGCCGGAAGCTTGGTTCCGTTGGCCTGCGCCGAAACCAGGACTCGACGGTAGAGGCAGGGAGCTCCGATTGCGGATTGATAATTGCGGATTGCAGATTGAAAAGGCGTTTTCACGAATTTGATCCATTCAAAATCCACAATCCCAAATCCGAAATCCGCAATCACCCCGCCCCCTTTTTCTCCTGGGCGATGAACTCGAAGGGCTCCACCGAGTACCCGGCCAAATCCCCGCGCCGGAACACCGCCAGGCTCATGGGCGGAATCGGAAGCTCCCTCCAACCCTTTTCCTCAACCAGCACGGTATCGAGGTACTCGGTTAGATGCTCGCCTTGCTTGGCACGCGCCCTTTGGGCGGCCTTCGGCCGTCCAAATCCGCTGTCCTGCGGATTTGTCTTGCCCTTGTGGGCGCGACATTCGCGCTTTGTGGCGGGGAAAGCCCGCCCCTGGGATTATCTACCGGAGGCGGGAAAGGACCGTCGGCGGGTTGTTCGGGCTGAGAAATTTCAGGCCGCATCCGGAAATATCCCTTGACACTTAAAGGTCTAACCGGCTATATTTCTTTCCGGATGAGGCTGAAACCAGAAAGAACTATGACCAGAAGTGACCCTATGATAGAGACGATCAAATCCATCATCCTGGACTTCCAGGAAACCCGGCTGGAGACCGGCGTGCCCCGGCGTTTGCGTATCGAGACGGTTCACGGCAAAGCCGCCGTCTGCATCGGGGTGCGCCGGAGCGGCAAGTCGACATACCTGTTTCAGGTCATTCAGCGGCTGTTGGACAGCGGGGTCCCCCGGCAGAACATTTTGTATCTGAATTTTTTCGACGACCGCCTCCACAACCTGCGGCAGGACAATCTCGGCCTGATCGCCGAGGCCTATTACTCCATCTATCCTGAGAAGAAAAACACCGAGACGGTCTACTGCTTCTTTGACGAGATTCAGGCCGCCCCCGGTTGGGAGCCCTTCGTCGACCGCCTGATGCGCACGGAAAAATGCGAGGTGTATCTGAGCGGTTCGTCGGCCAGGATGCTGTCGAAGGAAATCGCCACCCAAATGCGCGGGCGGGCGCTTTCGTGGGAGATGTTCCCGTTCTCGTTCAGGGAATTCCTGGATTACAAAGGAATCGAGAGCGAGGGCGCTTTGTCGACGAAGAAGCGGCTCCTCGTTCAGAAGGCCTTCGAGGAATACTGGAAGACCGGCGGTTTCCCCGAGGCAGCCGGTCTTGGCCGGAACCTGCGGATCAAGACCCACCAGGAATACTTTCACACCATCCTGTTTCGGGATTTGGTCGAGCGCCACGACGTTTCACACCCAAAGGCGGTGACCGATCTGGCGCACTGGCTGGTGGACAACACCGCATCGCTTTACTCCGTCAACAATCTCACGGGCTATCTCAAGTCGCTGGGCCACAAGGCTCCGAAGTCCGCGGTGTCGGATTACCTGGAATGGTTCGAGGACGCCTATTTCCTGTTCACCGTGCGCATATTCGACCCATCCCTCGCGCGCAGCAACACCAATCCGAAAAAGGTCTACTGCATCGATCACTCACTGGTCACTTCGGTGTCGTCCGGAATTCTGGTCAACTCCGGCCGTCTCCTTGAGAACCTCGTGTTCACCACGCTCCGGCGTCTTCACCCGGAAATCTACTATTACAAGACCAAGACCGGCCGGGAGGTCGATTTCATCGTACCGATGCGCGGCCGGCCCAAGATGCTGGTCCAGGTGTGCGAGACCCTGGCGGAGCCGCAAACACGGAAACGGGAGACCGCGGCCTTGAGTGAGGCGATGGCCGAACTGGGCCTGAAAACCGGAACCATCGTGACCCGGAACGAGGACGAGCGGATCGAGGCCGGCGGCGGGACCATCGAGGTGGTACCGGCATGGCGGTTCCTCCTCGAACTCCCGGAATCTACGGAATAGCTGCATGAGATTCCTAATGATCAGCTGAAAATTAACCCCAAAATCTTTAATCCCCTCTCAACTGAAAGGGGTCATCTAAGGTGTTCCCGGAGGGTACAATTAACATGATCAATGACACTTGGCCGCTCCAAGGTGGGCGGCCACGTCATCGACGCCAACCCAGCGTTCGGAAGCCACCACTTCATCCCCCTCGTCAGTTGTCGGAATCATTCCCTTTGTATACCAATTAAACCAGAGGTAAGTCTATGGAACCGGTCCATTCCGGTCAAGGACAAACGGCTGGGAGACCGGCGATCTGCCGCAGGCACGGCTCCAGGCGGCAACCTGTTAACCGAATTTCCGCGCCAAACTCCGCCAAACAGCTCTTTGAGGCTCCCGGTCCACCAATCCCCTCCACGCACCTAGAGCCAGGCCTAAAGCACGGGTCCGTGGACCTGCGCCGAAATTCGCCCTGGGCAGGCCGGAAAGGCAAAGGCCCCGTGGGGATAACACCCCACAGGGCCTTCTCGTTAAACAAGAACCGCTGAAATCAACGTATGGATTCTTGGCTCCCCGGGCAAGACTCGAACTTGCAACCTATCCCGTTTGAACGGGACCGCTCCTGCCGATTGCGTCCAGATTGACGTTGAAGGTCTCACCTATTCGCTTCGATGATTTCCAGGACTTTATCTCCCGCTCACGAGCCATGGCCTCACGACGGGTTTGAAAGGATTCTGCATAAACCAGATGCCAGGGACCTTTTCCTCGGGTGTACCGGCTGCGGCCTGTGTTGTGGTACTCGATTCTCCGGGAGATGTCGGATGTCGATCCGATATAGAACGTTTCTGTTGAGGGTGAGTAGAGCACGTACGCGTGATACATGGTAGATGATGGCGGTTGCAGGTTCACTGCCTGCCCTTATAATGGGCGAGGCGCTTCGCGTGAAGCGCCTCGTCTTATCTGGCTCCCCGGGCAAGACTCGAACTTGCAACCTACTGGTTAACAGCCAGCCGCTACTGCCGATTGAGCTACCGGGGAGTGCATTTCATACAAAAGAACAACGAAACATAGTATTTCATCTCTGAATAATCTCATTCAGAGCGTAAAAGTAAACAACAAAAAAACCATTGTGTCAAGGCATACTAATCGCCAAAGACGACCTTTTTAAATTTTCTCTTCCCGACCTTAAATATTACATCCGTCTCGTTCCCGATCGACAGAGATTCTGAAGATATTTTTTTCGAGTCTCCCAATACGGTTACCGTTACAGCCCCCTGTTCAATCATCCGCTTGCCTTCTGTAGACGAGGAAACCAATCCGATATCTCGGAGGAAATGCGGAACGGAAATAGGTGCTGTTGGACGAGAAATATGAACCACCTCAACATCATCAGGAATTTCTTTTCTTTGAAACATTTTCTCAAAATTCTGATGGGCTGTATCGGCTGCCTCTTTGCTGTGAAACCGGGTGATTATCTCTTTGGCAAAGGCAACTTTGGCATTCCTGGGATGGGTCGTTCCGTTTTTGATCCCCTCTTTGAGGGAATTCAGTTGTTCTAACGATATGTCGCTAAGCAACTCATAATATTTAAGCATCAAATCGTCTGAAATTGACATGAGCTTGCCGAACATCACATCGGGTGGTTCATCAATACCCACGTAATTCCCGTAGCTCTTGCTCATCTTGTTGATGCCATCCGTACCTTCAAGGAGTGGAACAGTGACAAGGACCTGAGATTCTTGCCCGTAGGCACGCTGGATCACTCTTCCCACAAAGAGGTTAAAGATCTGATCGTGACCACCAAGCTCAATATCTGCTTTCAGAGCCACCGAATCGTAACCCTGTACAAGTGGATAGAGAAATTCGTGAATACTGATAGGGAGATTATTTTGATAACGGTTCCTGAAATCCTCCCTCTCCATCATTCTCGCCATCGTGTATTGGGCGCAGAGACGGATCATGTCAGCGGCGTTCATGGCCTCGAACCACTCGCTGTTAAAGCGCACCTCTGTTGTATCCGGATCAAGAATCTTGAATACCTGTTTCTTATAGGTTTCTGCGTTGACAAGGAGTTCCTCTCTGGTTAATGCCGGTCTCGTTTCAATTCTCCCGGTAGGGTCTCCGATCATGCCGGTAAAATCTCCGATAAGAAAGATGGCAACGTGACCCAGCTCTTGAAACTGTTTCAGTTTCTGCAGAACAACGGTATGTCCAAGATGGAGATCAGGAGCGGTAGGATCGAGTCCCAGCTTAACCCGTAAAGGCCTCTTCTCCTTTATGGACCTTTCAAGCTTTCCCCGAAGTTCTTCCTCATTGACAAGATCAACTGCTCCCCGTTTAATAACTTCCATTTGTTTATCAACATCAAACATACCTCACCCCGTCTGAGTAAAAAAGCTACCTACTGAAAAGAATTACCCGGCATTTTTTGAAGGCTCAATCTTTCTTTGCCTTCTTATTTTCCCTTTTCACCTATACTATTTTCTCTTTTACCCTCTCAATCGAAGTACAGGTATTTCCCTGATTCTCCAGGGTTAATACTACACCTTGCACTTCGATATCGTCCCTCCCAACTTCAAATCTCTGGGGCAATTGAGTAATAAATTTCTCAAGCACAACATCCTTTTCCATCCCAATCACTGAATCAGCAGGACCTGTCATACCTGCATCCGTGATATATCCGGTACCTTTTGGAAGCACTCTTTCATCAGCCGTCTGGACATGGGTATGGGTGCCGACAACGGCAGCAACTTTTCCGTTAAGATACCAACCGAGGGCGATTTTTTCTGAGGTTGCCTCAGCATGGAAATCGACGATAATAGGTATTTTTTTATCTAATACCATAAGAAGATTATCTATAGCCCGGAAAGGACAATCAAGGGGGGCCATGAATACCCTCCCTTCAAGGTTCACCACGCAAAGCTCTTTATTATTCTTTTTTATTATGCTGTGACCAAATCCAGGCGTTCCTTCGGGATAATTTAATGGTCTGATCACCCTTCTCTCCCCCATGAGAAAAGGGATCATTTCTTTCTTCTTCCAAACATGATTACCGGTTGTGATGAGATCAACACCACACGACAACATCTCCTGGGCAACAAGAGGTGTTATCCCTATTCCACCTGCAAGGTTTTCTCCATTGATAATAACAAAGTCGGCATGAAAACCCCGTATGAACTTTTCAACAGCCTTTCTTCCGGGTTTCCCAATCACATCGCCCAGGAATAAGACTTTAATCTCATTTGGCATATTCTATTGCTCGTGTCTCTCTGATTACAACTATCTTGATTTGACCAGGATACGAGAGGTCGGATTCTATCTTTTTGGCAATATCTTTTGACAGGAGATAGATATTGTCATCGCTAATCTTCTCGCTGTTCACAACGATCCGAATCTCTCTTCCTGCCTGGATAGCATAAGACTTATCAATACCGGGAAAGCTGTTTGCGATTCGCTCAAGCTCATCAAGCCTTTTAATATAACTCTCCAGCATTTCTCGTCGTGCTCCCGGTCGAGCCCCTGAGAGGGCGTCTGCAGCCTGAACAATAACATCAAGGATTCCTGTTGGTTCGACGTCTTCATGGTGGGCCATGATCGAATGGATAATGGCTTCATTTTCACCGTATTTTCTGGCAAGATCTGCACCAATGAAAGCATGGGATCCCTCTATCTCATGATCCACCGCTTTGCCAATATCATGCAGTAAACCTGCCCGTTTTGCTTCCTTTACATTTACCCGCAATTCCGATGCAATGACACCACAGATAAATGCTACTTCCAAAGAATGCTGGTAAACATTCTGTGCATAACTACTACGAAAGGTTAATCTTCCCAGGAGCTTAACGATCTCTGGATGGACATTATGCACTCCAAGGTCAAAAACTGCCTGCTCCCCCGCTTCTTTGATTCTGTCCTCCATCTCTTCGGCAACCTTGGAAACAATCTCTTCAATTCTTGCAGGATGAATTCTCCCATCACTGATAAGCCTCGAAATGGCAATCTTGGCAACCTCTCTCCTGATTGGATTGAAGCAGGACAATATTACAGCTTCAGGTGTATCATCGATAATAATGTCAACACCTGTAGCTGCCTCAAGGGCACGAATATTTCTCCCCTCTCTGCCAATTATTCTTCCTTTCATCTCTTCATTGGGTAGAGGAACTGTTGAAACCGTGTCTTCCCCAACATAATCTCCGGCATACCGCTGGATGGCAAGGGCGATAATTTTTTTTGCTTCCCTGTCAGCTTTTTCTCGCGCTTCTTCTTCTATCTTTTTACAGATTTTTAGAGCCTCGTATCGTGCCTCATCTTCCATCGCCTGCATTAATGTTTTCTTGGCTTCTTCGGCAGTCATTCCTGAAATCTTTTCTAACCTGGCCTTACCTTCTTTGATTAAAGCTTCTTGTTCTCTGATCCTCGTATCAAAATATGACTGCCTGCTCGAGACCTCTTTTTCCTTCTTTGCGAGTTCTTCTTCTTTTTTCTCAATGAGCTCCATCTTCTTTTCAAGGGTTGATTCTTTCTGAGCAAGCCTCCTCTCGGAGTTCTGGAGTTCCATGCGTCTTGACTTTATCTCCTGGTCCAACTCATTCTTTGCCTGGAGTGCAGCATCCTTGGCCTGGATTGATGCCTCTCGAGTGAGAACATCTGCCTCTTTCTTGGCGTCTTCCAGAATCTTTTTCCCTATCTTTTCGTATTCACCGATTTTTTTTCTCTGGATGACTCGGGCAAGAGCAAATCCTACACAAAACGCTATTAGGACACTTACAATGATTATCACTATATTTATATTCAAGATTCCCCCTCATATATATGCATACAGGGGGTAAGGCTGATGAGGTAAAAGGTGAACTATGTCTCTATGTTAAATAGTGAAACTATATTTGATGCCTCCAAACCACAGAAAACTATTTATGTTAAACCTCTATTGCCTCAACAACTACCCCGTGTTGTAAGATTCCCCCCGCAGATGCCGTGTAAATAGTAAAATCTTGAACCTCTGGTTTACGTGGGCACCTTGTTGTTGCATCGGGCTTCTCGTCGGAACGAGCATGCACACAGCAATTAGTGAAGGCCCCCAATAATGAGGTGTTGGCTCGAAGCTTACCATTTATCACGAGCACCGCAGGGAACCTCAAATTCTTCAAATTTTTGTAAGAGCTTCAATGCCCTCCCTTCAAACTGCTCAGATTTTTCTCTCATTTCAAGGTATTCGTCGCTTAATTCCATCATCGCCATAATGACCGCGTTTATCGTATTCACAATACCATAGTTGTTGATGACGAAACCTATCTTTTCATCAACAAACCGCGCAGCCCTTCTTATTCTTCCTTCATCATCACCAATAAAGGTAAATGGTTGATTCAGAATACTTACCTCAACCTTTCGCTGCATCAAACTTTTTTACACCTCTACCTTTTCAACCTTCTCGAGTATTTTCGTAACTTTCTCGATCAGCAGCTCACGTTCGTTCTTAACGTCAGCCATTTTGGTTTTAAGTTCGGTGTTCTCGCCTTCGAGTGATTTTATCCTTCCCAAAAGCTTTTCATGCTCTTCTTTCATGCCCTTATAATTTTTTATAAGGTTGTCAATCTTTTGTTCTAATTCGCCTATTTTGTTTTCGCTAAAGAGTTCCATAACCTATTTAAGTATCGCTTTTCTGTTCAAAAGTCAAGTACAAAAGGTATGCCTTGATAAAGGGATCTATCTCTCCATCAAGCACTGCATCTGCATTATGTATTTCAGTTTTTGTTCTGTGATCCTTGATGAGTTTGTATGGGTGCAGCGTATATGACCGTATTTGACTTCCCCACGCAATATCCTTTTTTTCTTTTTCCAAGGAATTCAATTTCTCTTCTTGTTTCTTCTTTTCAATTTCATATATTCTGGATCGTAATATTGCCATGGCAATAGCCTTGTTCTTATGCTGTGAGCGTTCATTCTGGCATTGGACTACGATGCCTGTGGGAATATGGGTAATCCGGATAGCAGATTCTGTCTTATTCACATGCTGCCCGCCAGGTCCACTTGAACGGAAGGTATCAATCTTTAGATCTTCATCCCTGATTTCCACATCTATATTTTCTGCCAGTTCCGGATAAGCATAGAGTGATGCAAAAGAGGTATGTCTCCTGTTGTTCGCATCAAAAGGTGAAATCCTTACGAGTCTGTGGATTCCGTTCTCACATTTCAGGTAGCCATATGCATGGGGACCCTTTACAAGAAACGTAACATTCTTGATGCCGGCCTCCTCGCCAGGAAGCATATCAACCACCTGGGTTTCAAACCCTTTCCGTTCAGCCCAGCGTAAGTACATCCTCAGAAGCATCTCAGCCCAGTCCTGCGCCTCTGTCCCACCTGCCCCAGCATTGATATAGACGATGGCATTCAAATCGTCATTCTCGCCGCTCAGCATCCGCTCTATCTCATACCTGTCAAGGGCCTGACCGAGAGCATCGACTCTCCCGATAAGTTCTTCGAGATCTTTCTGGTCTTCAGTCTCGCGAACAAATTCGCCAAGAATAAGAACCTCTTCAAGGTCTTTTTCTTTTTGAGACCAGTTTTCAATTTCCGACTGCAGCCTGGATCGTTCTTTTAATTTTGTTTGCGCTTTGTCTTGATCTTCCCAGAGAGCCTGTTTAGAAAGTTCTTCATCAAGCTCTTTGATTCGACGGTTTAAACTGTCGAGGTCAAAGATAGCCTCTGAGAACGGCCATTCTTTCTACCAATGCATCAATTTTTGTCTTTATATCTTCTACCATAATCTTTACCTCGTTTTCGCATAAAACAGCCAGGGAGCAGCATCAACTCAATATTCGTGCTATGCAAACTGCCTTATGCGTTTTTTTATTGCCTCACCAAACTCTGAGCATTTAACTGGACGAACATTGTCCATTTGTCTTGCCAGATCATACGTGACAATCTTCTGATCAACTGTTTCTTCTATAGCACGTTCAAGGATATCTGCCGCCTCCTGAAGTCCGCTATACCGAAAGAGCATTGCTCCTGAAAGCAGAAATGAAGTTGGATTCGAAAGATCCTTGCCTGCGTATTTGGGAGCACTGCCATGAGTCGGTTCAAAAATGGCCACATCATCGCCAAAGTTTGCCCCTGGAGCAACTCCTAAACCTCCAATGAGGGCCGCACAAGCATCTGAAAGATAATCGCCGTTGAGATTTGGACATAACAGAATATCATAGTCTTCAGGTCGTAAGATTACTTGTAAAAACATGTTATCAGCTATTCGATCATTGAACAGAATTTTGCCCCTCTCACCAGTAAAAGTTACCATCTCGGAGTACTCATTTGCTACCTCGTACGCCCATTCACGAAAAGCCCCTTCAGTATACTTCATAATATTGCCTTTATGGACGACGGTCACCGTTTTTCTTTTGTTTTGGATGGCATAATTGATAACCCACCTCGTGAACCGTGCCGTACCTGTCCTGCTTATGGGTTTAACACCCAGCCCGGTATCATCGGGAAGGGAAATACCCATTTTTTCTTTCAGGAATGATAAGAAAATTTTAGATTCTTTACTTTCTGCTTTCCATTCTATACCTTTATAGAGATCTTCCGTGTTCTCTCGAAAAATAATAAAATCAACATGCTCAGGCTTCTTGAGAGGACTTGGAAGTCCAGGCAAAAATTTGATAGGGCGCATACAAACATATAGATCGAATATCTGGCGCAAATACACATTTACGCTTCTGAATCCACCTCCTACTGGCGTTGTCAGAGGCCCTTTGATTGATACCTTGTATTTCTTAACGGTCTGCAAAGTCTCTTCAGGGAGAAGAGTACCTTTTTTCGCAAGAGCCTTTTCGCCTGCTAACAAAGGTATCCATTCTATCCTCTTTTCTAAATTATATGCTTTTAGAACCGATTCCTCGAGAACCTCCTTGGAGGCGCTCCAAATGTCGTCACCGGCGCCATCACCTTCAATATAGGGAATCGTAATGATATCTTTCAAATCTTGAAACCTCCATGTCGTGCAATATAGTAATCAAGCCCTCCCTCGTTTAAGATAGAGCGCATAATTGAGCTTAGGGGTGAAAAACTTCTTTCATCCCGGTTCGTCTTATTCACAAGCAAACCCTCATCGACGTTTATTTCAAGAAGATCTCCTTCGTGTATACCTTCCGTATTGCATATGATCGCTGCAAGACCTACGTTTATGGCATTCCTGTAAAAGATCCGCGCGAAAGATGTTGCAATAATAGCATCGATTCCTGCCATCTTGATAATTAAGGGTGCATGTTCCCTGCTTGAGCCAAGCCCGAAATTCTTACCTCCGACAATGACGTCACCCTTCGTGACTTTTTTGTAAAATCCGGCCGAAATATCTTCAAAAACGTGTTTCTTTAACTCTTCAAGGTTTGAACGCAGGTGATAAAATCTTCCTGGTATGATATGGTCTGTGGAGATATTATCTCCAAATCTCCACGCCTTTCCTTTCAAAATCATCAAGAACCTCCCGAGGGTCTGTCAATTTTCCCTTCAATGCGCTTGCCGCAGCCGTTGCCGGGGATGAAAGCATAATATGCGAATTGGGGTTTCCCATCCGGCCAAGGAAATTTCTGTTCGACGTGGAAAGACAAATCTCTCCATTTCCCAAAACTCCCTGATGTATACCAATGCACGGCCCACACCCTGGCGGGAGAATAACAGCCCCCGCTTCGAATAGCGTAGTCAGAATACCCTCCTGGAGAGCCTGGTAGTAGATCATCCTCGAAGCCGGACCTATGAGGAGTCGAACACCTTTTTGAATTTTTCTGCCCTTTAAAATGACTGAAGCAACGCGAAGATCATCGATCCTTCCGTTTGTACATGAGCCAATAAAAATCTGATGAATGTTGATTCCTTTTGCGGCCGGGTCATCAATGCTCTTCACATTATCTACCTGATCAGGAAAGCTCACCATAGGGGTCAATGTATCAGCATTAATCTCAACAACCCTTTCATAGTTGGCGTCATCATCGGGTTGAATCTCAATATATGATTTCTCCCTTCTCATTCTTTTTAAGTAGAGAAACGTTAAGAGATCGGAAGAAAATAGTCCGCACTTTGCTCCTGCTTCAACAGCCATGTTCGACATTGTCAATCTATCTTCAATATCCATATGTCTGACCGCATCACCGGTGAATTCCATAGACTTGTACGTTGCGCCATCGGCACCTATCGATCCGATAACAGAAAGAATGATATCTTTTGGAAAAACACCTAGGTGAAGCTTTCCGTTTATTGAAAATTGTATCGCCTCAGGAACCCTCAACCATGTTTGTCCGAGACCCATTGCCACGGCAATATCTGTCGATCCCATTCCCGTTGCAAACGCACCCAAACCGCCGCCGGTACATGTATGGGAATCTGCGCCAACAAGAACCTCTCCGGGACAAAGAAAATGTTCTGCCATAATTTGATGACAGATTCCCTCTCCGACTTCTGATATGCGTGCATTATGAGACTTCGCAAATTCCCGAATCTGTTGATGATCATTCGAGAGTTCCATTCGTGAGCTTGGCGACGCGTGGTCAATAAAAAAGGTAATACGATCACCGTCAAATACCTTTTTGAAACCCATTTCTCTAAATCTACTGATTGCTAAAGGAGCAGTGCCGTCTTGGAGTAAAATACGATCAACTTTAACAACAGCATAATCTCCTGCCCTCAGGTCTGTTTTTGTATTCATGCTGAGGATTTTTTCTGCAATTGTTTTTCCCATGGATTATTCCTCGGCCTTTGTAAGGTCTTCAAACTTGATATCGAGACCTAATACCCCAACGATATCACCGAATTTATCCCGTATGGGACCCGACACTGTCACGCAGAGCGCTCCTGTTATTTTGGATGAATAAAGATTTGTTACATTGACTTCTCCGGTCTTCATCGGGTTTATAAACCAATCTCTATCTGAAAAATCCTCGTGTAAACCGATTTTGTAATATTTTGCCCGGTCAACTGCCTGAGTAATATTTTTGGTAATCTTAATGCCCTCACTATTCACGGTATATGCAAATTGGATATACGGATATTCTTGAACGATATTTTTTAATGTTTCTTCCTGGATGTCAGGATTCATACTCTTAATGGCTTCGTCTTCGATATATTGTTTGATCAAATGGGCGGCCATATCATATGCCTTATTCTTCAGGAGTTCGAACTCAGAAACAAATATCTCAGGGATGTATCTTCGTACGAGATGCTCCATCTCATTGTCAGAAATGGAGGTAACCCTCCCTTCATCGTACTGTTTGATAATCCATTTATTAATTTTGCCAATGGCAGGATGGGTCTTTTCAAGACGTTCTTTCCCTATTAATGAAAAGTGTGAATTAATCCAATGAGTTATGCCTGCCAATCCTGATTTGTCCGTAATATTAATCGCAATGGGCCTGTTTAGGATTCTTTTGGTATCAAACGGTGTGTAGATCTCTTCATTCTTTAAAATTCCATCAATATGCACACCGGCAGACGTTGCATTGAAATCTATCCCGATAAAAGGCTGATTTCGCGGTATCTGGTGGCCCATTTCTTTCTCAAAATAGTTTCGTATTTCGGTAATAACGGTGGTATCGATACCATTTTCGTTTCCAATAAGAGAGATATATTCCATGATGAGCCCTTCTATAGGGGCATTTCCTGTCCTCTCTCCAATACCAAGGAGTGTTCCATTGGCATGAGAGCATCCATAGAGCCAGGCACTTACAGTGTTTATTACTACTTTATGAAAATCATTATGTCCATGCCACTCAAGACACTCTGAGGGGACACCCGCATCATCTATCATCGCCCTTATTAGCTTTCCAATGGATCTTGGAAGTGCAGCGCCAGGGTATGTAATACCGATTCCCAGAGTATCACACAGTCTTATCTTTATTGGTATTTTAGCATCCTCAGAAATTTTCATGAGCGCCTGAGCAAAGGGCACACAGAATCCATAGATATCTGCACGCGTTACATCTTCAAAATGGCATCGTGGGATAATGTTGTTTTCGAGAGCGCCTTCAATGTTTTTTATATAGTCTTTGAATACCTGGGAACGAGTTTTCTTAAGCTTTAAAAAAATATGATAGTCTGAAACACTTGTTAAGATTCCGGTTTCTTTTAAACCTAGCTCTTTCACGAGTTGCAAGTCGTCCTTATTGGCCCGTATCCATCCCGTGATCTCAGGGTACCTGTACCCTTTTTCAAGACATTTTTCAACTGCCTGTCTGTCTTTTTCCGTATAGAGAAAAAACTCAGATTGTTTGATAACACCGTTTGGGCCGCCGAGCCTGTGAAGAAATTCATAAAGGTCTTCAATCTGTTTGGCGGTAAAGGGTGGTCTCGATTGCTGACCGTCCCTGAAGGTCGTGTCGGTGATATAGATTTCCTCTGGTGGATCGATTAACTCGATCTTATGATCAAACTTAATCTTACATACCTCCGAATAAGGAAAAATATCTCTATACAGCTCAGGCTGTTCAACATCGATAAGGGGATACTTGGTTCCCTTTGCGACGTTCTTGAATATAAAACCTGTTTTTTTTCTCACCATATCCTCCTGCGTGTTACGTAAGAACTGCGCAATAAATAATCGTTAACGCGTATCGTAACGTCGTGCTCTTATCGTTCTTTATTGCTGCTCCCCTGTAACTCGAATCCGCAATTCATTCAACTGTTTTTGTGGTATTTTCGATGGTGCACCACTCAAAAGGCAGGTACCCTTCTGTGTTTTTGGAAACGGTATGACATCCCGTATGCTCTCCAAACCGAGGAGCATCATGAGAATCCTGTCAAAACCAAAGGCTAAACCACCATGGGGTGGAGCACCCATCTCAAGAGCTTCGAGGAGAAATCCGAATTTCTCAAACGCGTCTTCCTCTTTGATATTGAGAAGCTTGAACATCTCCAGCTGATCATCCATTCGATAGTTTCTGATACTGCCACCACCGATTTCAACACCATTCAGGACAAGGTCATACGCCTTTGCCTTGAATGACTCGTAGTCTCCTGAAAAATCTTTAATACTCCCCTGAGGTGAAGTAAAGGGGTGGTGTCGTGCAACGAAACGCTTATCTTCCTCGCTATATTCAAAAAGTGGAAAGTCAACAATCCACAGGAATCGAAACTGGTCTTTCGCGATAAGTTCAAATCTCTCTCCCAGATAGAGCCTGAATCTTCCCATAATATCATTCACTTTGTTTCTGGCATCAGCCATTATAAAAACGACGTCTCCTTCAGATAGATTCAATCTTTCAATCAATGTCGACGTTTCATTGTTTGTTAAATATTTTACGATGGGTGACTGTAAACCTTCTTTTTCTTTTCTCATCCAAATCAGTCCGCCGGCACCCATCTCTTTCGTAACCTCTACTGCCGTGTCAAGGTCTTTTCTTGATAATGTCTTACCTTTTAAAACGAGGCTCTTTATCGCGCCACCATCAGATACGGTCTTCTTGAAGACGCCAAATCCTGTCTCACGAAAGATGTTTGTTATATCTTCCATAGGAAGCCCAAAACGAAGATCGGGTTTATCGCTTCCATAGAGTTCCATAGCCTCATTGTATGCCATCCGCTGTATTGGAACCGCGAGAGACTCTCCTCGTAATGCCGAATACATCGCTGCTATGAGACCTTCGCAGAGATCTATCACATCATCAACATCTACAAAACTCATTTCGATATCAACCTGAGTAAACTCCGGTTGCCTATCGGCCCTCAAATCTTCATCCCTGAAACACCGAACGATTTGAAAATACCGGTCAAAGCCTCCAATCATCAATATCTGCTTAAAGAGCTGTGGTGATTGGGGAAGCGCATAAAATGTTCCTGTATTTAGTCTACTCGGAACAATAAAATCGCGTGCCCCCTCAGGCGTACTCTTTGTTAAAAACGGGGTCTCAAATTCGTAAAAACCTTGCGCTGAGAGATAGTCTCTGATCACCTTATACGCCTTGCTCCGTTCCAAGAAGACTTTCTGAATAAGGGGCCGTCTCATATCGAGGTAACGGTATTTGAGCCGTATCGATTCATTCACATCTTCTTCATCAAGCTGAAATGGCAGCGTTTTGCAGGTATTGAGAATTTCAAAAGAAGTAACGTACATTTCAAAACCACCGGTTGGAATATTTGGATTCTCAGTTCCAACAGGGCGCTTCTGTACATTCCCAGTTACCTGAATTACATACTCATGTTTTAAATCGCCAGCCCTCCCATGGGCTTCAGGGGAAATATCAGGTGAAAAAACAACCTGAAAAATTCCTGTTACATCCCGTAAATCGACAAAAATAAGTCCTCCGTGATCCCGCCTTCTGAAAATCCAGCCGCATAACGTCAACGTGTTCCCAATATCATCTTTTGTAACTCTTCCGCAATATTTATCTCTCAAGGTATACCCCCGTAAAAAGTCTATTATTATAATGGGAACAGCAGTGTAAGTCAAGGTTTACCTTAGAAAATTCGGTTCGCTGAACGCGCTGCAGATCTGATTAGTTTTGATTGAGAAATACTTCGAAAAAATATGGATACGAACAGTTTTGGAGTTCCTGCTTAACCTTACCACAGCCCTCTTGCTTTCAGACTTAAGAAATCATTCTTAGTAATAATGATGTGGTCCAAGACCTCAATACCCATGATATGACCTACCTCGATCATGCGACGGGTAAGCCGTATATCCTCATCTGATGGCTCGGGGTCGTTGGAAGGATGATTGTGCACAAGAATTACAGATGCGGCATTTCCATGAATTGCTTCCTTGAAAACCTCTCGTGGATGCACCAAGCTTGCATTCAATGTGCCGACAGAGATTGGAACAATGCCTATTACTCTGTTTCGTGTATTGAGAAGGACCAGCTTGAAGTGTTCCTTTGCCTTATCCTGAATCGTCGCGCGTATTGCCTTGACTAGTGTCTGAGGAGAATTGACGGTAAATGGAGACAAGTCAATCTCGAGATCCTTTCTATTTGCAAGTTCAAAGGCAGCTTTAATCTGAGCTGCCTTGGCAATCCCGATTCCCTTTATCGCCGATAATTCTTCTAAAGTAGCCTTGCTCATGCCATGAACGCTGCCGAACGTTCGCATAAGCTCATGCGCAATATCAAGAACCGATTTCTTTGCTATTCCTCTGCCAATTATCAGGGCAAGAAGTTCCTGGGAGGAGAGAGCATCAGGTCCTAACCGCCGGAGACGCTCCCGCGGACGCTCTTGTTTCGGCATGTCATGGACAGTAAATGTTGTTCCATTCTTCGTCATGGGAAACCTCGCAAATCAATAATGTTGAATACGCACCGTCAGAAAAACTTTGAATGATTTTCAATTACAGACACGAAGCCCTCTTGCCATCGTGGATTTAACCAAGGAAACAAGATTTCTTACGTCTTTTTTCTCAAGATTAATGATCCGGCAGCGCCCAACAATGAAACTGCTGCAGACAACGCAAATGCATGGGTGAATGTGCCGGTCACATCTTTAAGCCAGCCGCCGATAAATGGACCTAAAGCCTGTCCAATGCCAAAGAAAAGAGTAATAAATCCAAGACCCGCTGGTGCAAGACGTCCACCTACAGCATCACCTGATGCAGCCGCCATGATTGTTGGTATTGAAAAAGCAGCAATGCCGAAAACAAATGCTGATACATAGAAGCCTGCGGTGTCCTTCCACAAAAAAAAGATCATATAAGAGATGGCAAGGTTAATATATGCGATCATGGAGCCATACTTCCGTCCAAGTATGTCTGAAATCCATCCATAGATAACACCACAAAAAATGCTGATAATTCCAAGAAATGCGAATATTCTCCCTGCTGCAATAGAAGAAATTCCTATTTCCTTCGTAAGATAGGCCATGAAAAATGTAAGATAAATAATGTACGAGAAACCATACATGAAATAGACACATCCAAGTTTCCATATCTCGGGCTCAACAACTACATCCCTGAATGCCGAGAAAAGAGTGACTTTAGGCCCGCTCTTCTGTTCTTCCTGACCACCATACATGGTCAGACCCATTTCTTGTGGTGTATTTCTGAGAAACGCAAAACATACAAATGCTAAAATAAATACTGCGATTCCCAGCACAAACCAGGCATATCTCCAACCATCTTTCTCGAATGCAGAAATAATAGGGGGCAGAATGATGCCAGAAATGAAGAGCCCCGTCCCTATCCCGCCTGATACAATCCCTGTTGCTAAACCCCTTTTTCTCATAACAAACCAAGCTGCTGGTAACGCCATAATGGGTACATAACTACCGCCATTGCCAAGCCCTGAAATAAGCCTCATAAAAAAAGCAAAAAGGAAAGATTGTGAAAAACCTGTCAGAAAAAGACTTATTCCAATAACTATGAGGGAAACGAAAACAACCCTTCTCACGCCGAACCGTGCGGCAAGAAAACCTCCAATAATTGCGAGCGAAAGGTATCCAATAAAATTTCCGGTGGCAATAGAACCAAGTTGCGTGTAATTGAGCGCCAACCCCTCCTTCATAGAAGGAAGAATCACCGAATAGGACATGCGCCCGAATCCATGGGCCAGAATTGTAACAAGGGTTCCCGTGAACGCTATAACCCACGCGTAGTGTCTTTTCATAATCCCCCTCTTTTTACTTGTTTTCTTTAATCATATAAAGCAGATAATTATATGTCAATCGTTTTTATTGTCGAAACCGGTTTACTAATTCGAGTTCCAAATTTGATCCGGCCACTTGACTTCCCTTGAGTTTTGCCTTTATGGTATAACGATACTATGGATTACCCGAGAGTACGATGGATTGATGCACATCCTTTTGTAAATGAAGGAAAAGAAATGGTCCTCCTCCATGACGTTGAAGGAATCATGGAAAATTCTCTCATCGTTTCGAAGGATATCCTCTTCATCATCTCACTCATGGATGGATCTCGTTCTCTCCGTGATATTCAGACCGAATACATGAGGATGTTCGGTGAGCTCTTGTATATGGAACGCCTTGAAGAGATTGTTTCTGCCATGGATCAAAATTGCCTTCTGCTTAACCAAACCTATGAATCCAGGCTTGCCCATTTAAAAATGGAATATGAGAATTCACCTGTAAGAAAACCTGCCCTTGCAGGAAGGAGCTATCCAGCGAATAGAATGGATTTGCTTATGGCTCTTGATGAAATGTTCAAAGGTACTCCTGAAAAGAAAGTCTCTGGAGACGTAACCGCAATTCTTGCCCCTCACATCGATTACACGAGAGGCATCAATGTATACCGACAAATTTATCCTTACGTAAAGCATTCAAACAAACCCCTTGTCGTTATTTTGGGCACGTGCCATTCTATGACAGAAAAGATCTGGAACATATCACTAAAAGACTTTGAAACGCCTCTGGATATCGTTCCCGTTAAGCAGGAACTTCGGTATTTAATCTCAAAAAATAGTGTACTTAAGGATTATATCGGTGAATGGCCTCACAGAAAAGAACACTCGATTGAACTTCAAATTCCCCTCATTCAATTTAATATGCTTGCCGACTTTGAAATACTGCCTATCCTCACTGGATCAATGCATGAATACATTGAAGGAGCTAAAGATATTCACGATGATATGCTTTCAGAACTCACAGATAATCTTCTGAAAGTATTAAACGAGTATGGCAAACCCTACATAATAATAGCGGGGGCTGACCTTGCACATATCGGTGCCCAATTCGGAGATTCTTATGCATTGGATCCGTTTACCCTCGCCCGCTCAAAAACCATGGACGAGGAGATACTTTCCTGCATCAAAGCAGTGAATGCGCATTCTTTCTTTGACAGTATTAAACGAGAAAAAGATGCGCGGAGAATTTGTGGCCTCACTCCTATCTATTTTCTTTTGCGCTTAGTTGGGGAATGTACTGCAGAAATTGCAGGCTATGATCAATGGACTGACGGTAAATCATCGGTCAGCTTCGCAGGAGCAGTGTTTTATAAATAATGCAGGTTATAGGTTATGGGCACGAGGCAATAGAAAAAAACAAAGAAGCCTATTAACTGTTACATTTGTCATAACCTATCGCCTATTGCCTCTGGCCTGCTTTTTTATTCCCCCATCAATTGCACCACTATATCCCTTCGTCGTGGTCTATTATCAAATTCCATAAGTACAACCTGTTGCCACGTTCCCAATAAAAGTTTGCCCTTTTCGAATGGTATCACCATAGATGGCCCGGTAAACGTTGCCCTTACATGACTAAACCCATTTGCATCGCCCCATGTTTCGTCATGATGATATTTGACGTTCGAGGGTGCCATCTTATCGTAAAACACTTTTAAATCTTTTATCAATCCAGGCTCATATTCAAATGTTGTTATACCCGCAGTTGAACCTGAGACAAAAACAGTTATGATACCATCATTGAGGCCAGAAGCATTGTATATATCCTGCAACTGAGGTGTAATATTAACAAAGTCCTCATTTCCTTTTGTACTGATACTAATTTTGGTATTCAATATTTTCATCACGTCTCCCCCTCTAACAATAATGATTCCGGTTCATTCAAAAAACAAAACTTTTTTATCATATTCTTCATTGCATTGAACCAACCTTGTTTAATATAAATTATACTCGAGGTGCTGAATAGAAAAAATGAAGATGAACAATATAAATGTCAGTTGAGGCTCACACGGCTTTGCCGGGTGAGGGGACGACGTGAGTCCCGGGGATAAATTCACATACAAGAAGTGAGAACGGAGGTGGTAGCAAAAGATCTATGGCAGGCAATTCTGATATAACTAACCCATTCTTGGGTGCGAAGGGGAGGCTCACACGGCTTTGCCGGGTGAGGGGACGACGTGAGTCCCGGGGATAAATTCACATACAAGAAGTGAGAACGGAAGTGGTAGCAAAAAATCTATGGCAGGCAATTCTGATATAACTAACCCATTCTTGGGTGCGAAGGGGAGGCTCACACGGCTTTGCCGGGTGAGGGGACGACGTGAGTCCCAGAAAATAGTAAAATCGGGATGACTGGACTTGAACCAGCGGCCCCAGCGTCCCGAACGCTGTGCTCCACCATACTGAGCTACATCCCGTGCCTATAAAATAGCAGACTAACAAAAAAAATTCCATTGCTTTTTCAATACGGCCATGGTACCAAATCACACCCACACTCTGAATACTATGACAAATCAAAATGAATTGCGAATCACAGACCTTACCCTCCGCGATGGACATCAATCACTTTTTGCAACAAGAATGAAAACTGATGACATGCTCCCTATTGCAAATAAGATGGATGCCATCGGTTTTTATTCTGCAGAAGTGTGGGGTGGAGCAACGTTCGATGTAATGACCAGGTTCCTTAATGAAGATCCATGGGACAGGGTAAGATTACTAAAAGAAAGAATGCCCAATACAAAACTCCAAATGTTATTACGAGGACAAAACCTCGTGGGATACAGGAACTATGCCGATGATGTGGTTGATGCCTTTATCACAAAGGCTTCAGAGGTCGGTATTGATATTTTCAGGGTGTTTGATGCCTTGAATGATGAACGCAACTTTTTAACATCATTCAACGCTATTAAAAAGAACAAAAAACATATTCAGGGAGCTATTTCGTATTCTCTTACACTCAAAGAAAAAAAACTCGGCGGACCGATTTTCAATATCGATTACTACATAAAAAAGGCTAAGATCATTGAGGAAATGGGAGCTGACTCGCTTTGTATTAAGGACATGTCTGGCATCATTTCCCCGTACGATGCATACACGCTTATTACAGCCCTTAAAGCAAATATTCAAATTCCAATTCATTTGCATACGCACTATACAAGCGGAATGGCTTCTATGTCTTTGCTCAAAGCCATTGAAGCCGGTGTAGACGGTATCGACACATGCCTTGCACCATTTTCACACAGATCATCCCATCCGGCGATCGAACCGTTTATCGCTACCTTGAAAGAAACTGCCCATCAAATCAATTTCGATCTGAAGGCCATAGCAGAAATTGATGATTACCTCGAAAGCATAATCCCGAAATACATCTCTTTTGCGGATACCACACGATTTTCTGTAATTGACATCGGTGTTTTGATGCACCAAATCCCGGGTGGCATGATCAGCAACCTTGTGAGTCAGCTCAAACAAGTTAAAGCGTTACATAGGTTAAAAGATGTATTTGAAGAGGTTCCAAAGACAAGAATGGAGCTTGGCTTTCCACCACTGGTAACTCCAACGAGCCAGATTGTCGGTGTTCAAGCAGTTTTTAATGTCCTGAGAGGACGGTACAAGATGATCTCGAACGAAGTGAAAGATTATTTTTATGGTCTTTACGGCCGCCCGCCAGCACCTGTTGACCCTGAGATCCAGAAAAAAGCCCTCAAGGGTTATGAACGCGGTGAAATCCCAATCGACGTGAGACCGGGCGATATTTTGGAACCTGAACTTCCAAAGGCCCGTGACGCACTCAAAGGAATCTCAGAAGATATCGGAGATATCCTCATTTATGCCCTCTATCCAATGACTGGCATGGAATTCCTGAAAAAGAAACACGGGATTTCGTAACCCAGGTTTATAGTGGCATTTTATTGGTATTATACGTCATTTAGTTTTGGTATTTCGGCAGGGTCGATATAATTATTTGACCAATTTCATTCTATTCAGTATAATTACATAGGCCTAAAGGAGGTTACACGACTATGAATAAGCTCATCAGAAAAGATAGGAGAGGTTTTACCCTTATTGAGCTTCTCGTAGTCATGGTAATCGTCGGTTTACTCGCTGCCCTCGTAGGACCGAGGCTCTTTCCCAAACTTGGTAAGGGAAAACAGGCTGCAGCCAAGGCCCAGATTGCTTTACTTGGCCAAGCACTTGATCAGTTCAGGCTTGACGTTGGACGATATCCAACCACGCAGGAAGGCTTGAATGCGCTCGTTACAAACCCAGGAGTTGAAAACTGGGAAGGCCCGTACCTGACAAAAGGGCTCCCGAACGATCCCTGGGGCAAGCCCTATCATTTCCAATCGCCAGGCTCTCACGGGGAATATGATCTTTATTCATATGGAAGAGATGGGACTCAGGGGGGGGATGGCGAGGACAAGGACGTCCTAAGCTGGGAATGACCATATCATCAAGAAATACATTAGTGCTGTTTTTTGGAGTAATTCTATTCATCGCCGCAATACTCTCTTTTTCATTCGCAAATACGTACCAAGGTAATGCCGTAAAAAACACGTCACAAGGAGAGCATTTATTACTCGCTCAGGCACCAAAACTTCTCGGACAGAAACAAGCACCACTGCCCCAAGCCACCCAAACGAAATCAAGCCCTCCTTCAAGAAAAAGCGCCATCCAATCAAAAACCTCTGTAAACGATGATGATGACGACGATGATGAAGACGATGAAGACGATGATATTCAGCCCCCAAAGACAGGTTCTAAAACAATATCTGCTCCGTCGCAAAAACCTGTACCAAAACCTTCTCCTCAACCACCTGCGCAAATGCCTCCCAAGCAGGCTTCACCACAGCCTCCGGTTCAACAACCCCAGCCTCCATCTCCCGCCCCCGCCGTACCTTCTCAACCTCCCACAGACAGACCCGTACCCGTTCAACCACAAAATGCACAGCAACAGGTACGTCCACAACCAACAGTTCCTGCAAGACCAGTATCGTCAAAAGGTTCAATAAGCCTCAATTTCGACGATGCAGATGTATATCAGGTGATTCAAACAATTTTTGGAGATGTGTTACGTGTCAATTATATCGTTGACCCAAGGGTAAAGGGCCGCGTAACGTTCAGATCTGTTGCGCCCATACCGAACGATCAGGTTTTACCCATCATGGAGACCATTCTTAGAATCAATGGAATTGGTGTTGTTGAGGATGGCGGTCTTTATAGAATTGTTCCAATCAGTGAGGTCGCTCGCGAGCCAGCAGCAGTTGGCTTTGGAAGAGACCCAGAAAAAATTCCCTCGTCCGGAAAATCTCTTGTTCAGGTAGTACCTATTCTTTTCCTCCAATCTTCTGAAGTAATCAAACTCATAACGCCATTTCTCTCTGTAAATGCTGTGGTCATAGATGTCCCAAAGACAAATCAGATCATTATTGTCGATACCGATGCAAGCGTGAAAAGAATACTCCAGTTCCTCGCCACATTTGATAATGAACAGCAAAAGAAAAAACAGGCCCAGGTTTATGTCTACGCAGTACAAAATGGAAAGGCCAAGAATGTGGCAAATCTATTGCAGCAGATTTTTCTTGGGGCTAAACCACTGACAACGACAGAACGACCACACACCACAACAACAACACCGACAAGTACAACACCACGATCGCCAACTCAGCAACCAGCGCAACCGCCTGTTCCCCAGCCACAACCAACTAAGCCACCAACGACAGGTGCCGGGGAAACTCTTGTTTCAGATATTACTCGCATCTTTGCCGATGAGATACTAAATTCGGTCATAATCCTTGCAACCCCAGAGGACTATAAGTTAATTAAAGAAACGATAGACAAAATAGATGTTCAACCTCGGCAAGTAATGATCGAAGGCATAGTTGCACAAGTCAACCTTACCGATAATTTAAGCCTTGGTTTATCTTATGCTTTCAAAACCCAATTTAAGATCAGCGGGGATTCGGTAATGAAGGGAACTCTCGGCTTGAACACTGGTAAGTTAAACGCAAAATCCCTTCCAACCTCAGGATTCACTTTTGTAGGGACTGTCGGTGATGATTATCGAGCCATCATAGATGCTCTTGCAACTCAGTCAAGGGCAAAGGTTATTGCAGCTCCACATATCCTTGTAACAGATAATCGAGAAGCACGGATTCAGGTTGGTCAGCAAGTGCCAATCGTGACCTCAACATCATATGACACCACGGTGACATCCAGTCGTACAAGTACAATTCAATATAAAGATATTGGAATTATTTTAAAGGTTACTCCTCAGGTAAATGAGAGTGGTCTTGTCGCTCTTGATCTTGCTCAGGAGGTCTCAACGTACAGTACTATTGAACTTGGCCTCAACGAAACAACGATAATCCTTAACAAAGCTGAGGCAACAACAAATGTTGTGGTGAAGGACGGAGAGACGATTATTATAGGTGGACTTATAAGGGAAGATACCGATAAATCAAGATCTGGAGTTCCATTGCTGTCTAAAATTCCTCTCCTTGGCTATCTCTTTGGGAATACCACTGACAATGAAACACGTCAAGAATACATTATTCTCCTTACGCCCCGCGTAATCAAGAATCAAAGCGATGCAAAAGACATGACAAACGATTATGTTGACAGAATGACCAGATCCGGAAAAGGGAAAATAACAACGCAGGAGCTTTTAGGAACGAAGAAACATGGCATGAAGAACGGTTCCCAAATTCAGCCAGACAGCAACATACAGCCTCAGATCAATAAGGGATCATCCGAATAACCCAGACTCTTTCTTGTTTAAGCAAAAAAATACTCATCGTTTCCTTAAAAACCCCCAAAATTCATAGAGATCCGCTGATACCTTACATTATGCGAATTCTATTTCGGTGACTCAGTGGCACCACCGGCGCCAGGGATCTGCGGGCGCCTTGACCCTCCAGGTGCAGGCGGAGAAAGAATGCGCCGTGCAGAAGGCTGTGGGGTAACAGCAGGTACGGGCTGGGTTGACCCAGGTTTTGCAGGGACGGCGGTTGGTTGGACTGGTTTAGCAACCGGCACAGGAGTCGTTATCGGTTTTCCACCGGCAGAAACGACACCGGGTACATCACTCATCCTTGGCTTATCACCTTGGTTCAGGTATACGACCATTGTTTCATCGCCCCGTACCAGAACTATCTTGTCTTTCTCGATTTCTCTTAATACAAAACCGCTCACAGCATCGCCCTTTTTCATAACTGTTTGCCTTTTCCCACGCCCCGGACTTGTTTTTGGGTTTTTCTTGTCCTCAACATAAGCAACAGACATTCCTTCAGTTATAAGCGTTCCATAGAGAATCAACTCAGGCTTAGGTATCTGTTGCGCTTCCTTTTTTTCAAGTGGTATCTTACGATCAGGATGAAAAAGATTTTGCTCCGCAATAATCATGTAATCAGAAAGAGATGGACTCACGGCAACCGTTTCAGGCTGTTTATCCTCTTCAATCGGAGGGGGTTTTACCACCGGAAGTTTAAGAAAAACCTGTGGATAAAAATATGGTGTGAGAGCAGCAAGCCCTATGATCACGGCGCTTGCAATAAGAATAATGTTCAGTGGGTTTACGCTGTTTAGAATATATCGAACAAATTTCATGCTATTTTCCAACGGTTAAAGCAGAAACCTTCAATTTAACCATCAATTCCCTCGGCTCTCTGAAATTTCTCACCCGTGCATCAACCTCCTTTATTACTAAATAAGGGGTTCGTGTTTCTATTGCGTAGAGTATATCACTTAATACTCTTGTGTCCGGTAGCACTGAATCAATACTTATGGTAATAACCTTGAACCCACCAAGATCTTCTGGTTTCTCGACACGCTCACTCGAGATAGTTCCACCCCTGCCGGTTATGATTGTTTTCACGTTTTCCTGAAGTGTTGCAGCCGAGAGAGAAAGCGTCTGTCCCTCAACAAGCTTTGAATCATCTATTTTTCGTCTTTCTTTGAGGCTGATTAATTTTTTCTCTAATTGTGGCTTTTCTGCAATCAACGTAACGTATTTCGTAAGGGTTTTTGTTCTGAGGGCTACTCTTTCGTTAATCGAGCTTAATTCGGCCCTTATCTTAAGATAGCCATAATCATATCCGATGAATCCCAGCAGGATTATCATGAGAGGTATGGCACCGATAAGTATTCTATTTCTTTTTTCCATCTTTCACGCTTTCACTCTCTGTTTTTTGGATACCTTCCAGCTCCATCTTGATAACAAACCTGTCCGCATTAAGCCGAGTGTCACGTATAGTTGGCGATGCAAATTCCACCTTCCTGAAATGGCTTGATGCTTCAAGCTTTGAAATAATCTCTGTTGCAGAATTAGCATAACCCTCTATATCTGCAGAAGAATCGGTAATTCGTATTCGTGTCAGCCATACGGTCTTTGGAAGTATAGTTGTTAGTTCCTTCAAAAGAAAAAGCGTCATTGGCTTGGCTTCTTTGAAACTTTTAATTGTTTCAACATCGCTGATTAGACTATCAATTTCTTTTTTTATTGATTCTACCTTCCGGACCTCCTCTTTTCTCATATTGATTTGTCTTTCAATCTCCTGAAGGGTCTTTTCTGCCCTCTGAAGAGGAACCATCATATATATGCCTAGTAAACCAGCAATAATCAAGAGGAGTATAATCGTGATCGTAAATGGAGTCTTTTTTGTGACTTGTAAACCTTTACCGAGAAGGTTCAGGGGATTTGATTTATCCCATAGCGACTCAAGCAATCCACCTGTGGCGCTAAAAAGCATGTCTCCTTGATTCGCATTAAATTTTTCCTGCAATTCCACGGTCTTTATTATCTCGACAGGAAAAGGAAACTGATCATCTAATGGAATCAGCTTTCTACTTTCAGGATATATAAGAATCTTTGGTTCTACCCCACGCTCATGTGCCTTCTCAATCAATGTATTGACATCGGCGGCTATCTTTTCTGTCTTTAAAACCGTATTTTCATCATTAAAAAAACCGCCGGCGGTGGCAATAAGATTTCCGTTTACGACAAAACCTCCCTGATATCCATAACGATTATAAACAAGAAAAATCTGGGCGGGGTCTTTCTTTACGTATAGCGAAAGATTGCTGAGGTTCGAAAGCCCAACAGTAACTCTTTTAACAACAATAGATTCTCTTCTGAGAGCATTAATATACGGATTCACAACAGAAAGCCTCGTCGCCCATATCATAATGGTCAGCCTTCCATCTCTTTCACTGAGTATTTTGAAGTCGTACAGTGAATCATCTGCGCTGAGAGGGGTTAGCCGATCAAGTTCGTACGAAATAACAGATGCAAGATTCTCCTTAACGGTAGATGGAAGTTCAACTATCCTTATCACAACCCACTCCCTTGGAACGCTCAATGTAGCTTCAGCCTTCTTTGCTTTCAACTCGTCTATAGCCAGACTGACTGTTTTAGCAAAACGGTCGGGTTGAAAATATTTTCCTTCTTCTGCTCCGTAAAACCGTGAGCCTCGAATCTTAATTTTTGACATGAACCGTGATCCATAAACAACGGCAAGACCGCCTTTCTCAAGAGAAATAGAAAGAACTTTTACGGGTGACAAAATACCTTCAGCAAGATTATAGGTTAACTTTTTCCAAAAAGGTTCCCAAAGGTCTTGCGCCTTTATCATGGAATCGGCAAGTTTGTTTCTAAATTTTTCGATGCTGACTGTGCTTATCATTTTCGCACATCCGACGGGCTTTTATAGTAGAGGTAGCGATATTGGTTATTGCTCTCAACCGCCAGAACGGCCCGTATAGCATACCACCTCACATTGCTTTTTTTCATTCCCCTTCCTTCAACGGTATATATATTTGACTCAGAAAAGCTGATATACGGTCCGAGCGTTCTGAAAACATCACCAATGATTGCTATGGCATCTTGTTGCCCTCTTAACTCTGCAGATTCCCTGAATTCAATAATTTTATCAGCCATTGAGGATGTCATGTTGGGGAGGGCCGCGATAACCTCTTTCGGAGCAGCATTCAGATTGATGGCAAAACCCTTTGAATAAACCGTAAGATAATTAATAAGACCTGGACGATTCTTCTCACCAAACAGTATTTCCGGTGTTACACCACGGATAAGAAGCAACTCTTCCAAGGTATCCAAATTGCCGTTTTTCGCCTTATACGGAACAGGAAGCGATTCGTAGTATGAATCTTCTGCTCCGTTCAGCCTCCGGAGATTATCTTCGTCTTTCCAGTCAAGGATGGAATCAACGATTATATTTGCTGTCTCTCCAGGAATCCCCAAGTTGACCATTAGGTTATTGAGAACGATAGCGTTGGCATCAGTCAGGGCGTTAATATTGATTTTTCCTGACTCATCTGCAATACTGAAGGAGTATTTGTCTTCACCAAACTCTCCTTCGTTATATCTGCCGTCAATACGTACTATTTCACTTCCTTCAACAGCGCTCGTCTGGTTCTTATTCGCGCTTCGATAAAAGAGCTCTACAATACCTCTTTCAATACCTGCTTCAGCGAGAAGCTTGTTTTCAATCCCATCACGAAAAGTGATCGTTGAGTAGACTTCCGTCCGAGCCATAAATGCAAAGGAAAGCGCTAAGACGCTGAGAACAGTGAGAATCCAAAGCACCATGATCAAAGCCAGCCCTCTTTTCGAGGAGAAACACGTTGTTGTCAGGCTACTCTTTTTGTGTATTTTCACCGACATCTTGAACCCTGTCCTATGAAAAGACATAAACATCAATCAGATTCCTCAATTTCCCCGATTGTTCCACCAACCCTTACTGGCATTATATATGAGAATGCGCTTCTTCCCCGTACAAGGTTTAACCGTATTTTTGTGGGCATCATTTCCTCGTCGACCCATTGTGTGATCCACTCGCCTTCTTCTTCAGTGGCATCTTGCCGAAAATAATCAAACGTAATTTCATCAAAACCTTCGAGAAGTTTTGTCTCTTTCTGAGTCTCCATTCCTACTTTGTATTCTGATGCAAATAATGTCCTCTTTCCTTTATCATCTCTTTCTACTCTGTAATTGACGATAACATAGCCTCTCTGGCCGCCCCAGATTGAATAATTCGTCGAAAACTTTAGCGACTCTTGTTCACCAACAAAATAGTATTGTTTAACACCTCCATCCTCCAATGTCAACGGCACTCCTGACTGGACCTGTGCATCAAGAATGGTCAGAGATGACCTCAGTCTTTCAAGAGCGTTTAGTTTTCTTTCTCCTGAATTGAACGACCTGTAACCCAGACTCGCTGCGCCAGCTACTATTAGCACAATGATGGCAACTAAGGTAATGGAGATAATGAGTTCCAGGAGAGTAAATCCACTTTCGCCCTCTAATCTTTCTCTTTCTCGCAGTGTCATTGTCTCCTTACCTGTTTACCGTTTTATACGTTTTCAAGTGAAGTGAACGTTCCTTTGAGTTTTTGATCCACGTTAGCACAAGATCAATCTGTAATAATTGCATGGGAAGACTATCAGTTTTTTGCTGAAGAGCCTCAGTAATGTTTACCGCACATTTATACCCATCATTTGTATCTTCGGTCCAAGAATCCGGCGAAAGCTCTTCTTTGCCAAGTACCTCCCTCATTTTAGTCTCTGCCCTTAGAGATGCAGCCACTATATCTTCAGAGGCTGCAATATTTCTCAGGCTGGCCGAGAAAAGCTGAAACATAATGGTAACAGCAGCTGCTAAAATCGCCAGGGCAACAAGTATTTCAAGGAGCGTGAATCCTTTTTGTGAAGTCAACATATAGCAAATTTTATTCTTCTCCAAGGTATATTCCTTTTTGCAGCTTTATCGCTGAGTTGCGTGTAAGTTTACGATCTAATCATTTCCTTCAGTCCAACCTTTTCCCTTATTCCCTTTAACTTTTTATTTCTTTTGACTCACTGTTTCACCACTATTGATCCCACTATCGGATCTGTCTCTATAGACAGTGTTTTCTTGTTGTAAGTCAAAAGAATTGTTCCGCCTTCAATACCCCCTGTTTCATGGAAGATGAAAGAATATTTACCTTGGCTAACTGTACCGGAAAACGGGTCTATTACTCTCGTAAAAATCTCAGGAGGAATGTTTTTTGCGTCTTTTCCTTCTATACCATAGGTCCTTGAATCAAGGTCAATAATTACGGTCTGCTTCTCGCCTTTATTTTGTGCAGTTATTCGTGCTTGTTTGAGTATTGAAGATATTTCTCTACTTAAACCATGTAATTTTGCAGCAGGGATTGTACTGGCAAAAAAAAGTGTCGACATACCAAGAACGAGAACAATAATGACGATAACAATAATGAGCTCGAGAAGTGTGAATCCTCTGTGATCGCTCTCTTTCAAATCTTTGGTGCTGCACAATATCTTTCGAGGAATTCGAAAACCCCCACCGGTAATTTTAGAAAGGCAAATCTGTTATGCTAAAAATTGCGACAAGCATCGATATCACAATGAAGCCGATTATAAGCCCCATACCAAGGATGATTGCCGGTTCAAGGATACCCATAAACCTTTTTACGGCTTCCCGCAGGCTTTTTTCATACGCGTTTGCAACTTTAATAAGCATTGAATCTAATTGCCCTGTTTCTTCTCCAACCTTCATCATAGAAAGGGCAAGAGGTGGCAACACCTTGGCTTCTGATAGAGGACCGGCAATACCTTTACCTTCTTTTACGCCCTTTAAAACAGCATCGATTTGTGAAGCAATAACCTGGTTGCTGATGACATCCTTCGAATTGTTAAGCGCTGCAATGACAGAAACACCGCTTCTCAGTAAGGTACCAAGTGTCCTGCAAAAACGGGCAGTCTCAAGCTTTCGTATCACATCTTCCATCATTCGTAACTTAAAGATATCCCATTTATACCTTCCATGTTCTGACCTTACATAGGCTTTAAATGCCAAAAAAGTAACAATTAATATGATAAGGCCAACCCACCAGTAGGACCTGAAGATATTACTCACGGCAAGGAGGATGTGCGTTGTGAGGGGTAAGGAACCCCCTATTTCTGAAAAAATTGCAGTAAACTTCGGCAATACAAAGGTCAACAGAATAATTATCGAAAAACCGCCAGTTATACCAAGTATTGTCGGATATATCATGGCAGAGACAACACTGTCTTTCAATTCCTTTGTCGATTCAAGGAATTCGTTCAGCTTATCAAGCACTGTGGCCAGAACACCTCCTGCCTCACCCGCTCTGATCATATTTACATAAAGCTTTGGGAATATTTTTGGATGTTTCTTAAGCGCCTCCGAAAAGGAACTTCCCTCTCGTATTGACTTAAGAACGGATTGAACAACCCCCTTCATCTCTTTGCTTTCAGATGTTTCAGACAATATATTGAGAGCACGATCAAGGGGTAAACCGGCATTGAGAAGAACACTCAGTTCTGTTGTAAATGTAAGGAGATCAGTTTTTGATGATCTCCATGTCAATCTTTTCCCAAAACTTTGTTTGGGTGCGGCCACTTTGATAGGTATAACGCCTGAATTCTTAAGTTTATCAATTGCAACATCCTGAGTCGGGGCTTCTATAACCCCTTCCACCATGATGCCCTCCATTGTGGTTGCTGTATATGAAAAAATAGCCACTTAGGACTCCTGTGTTACTCTGAATACTTCGCTCAGTGTCGTAACTCCAGCCTTTATTTTCTTTACACCATCCTCTAGTAAAGTCCGCATTCCCTTCCTTCTTGCTGCAGACCTTATTTGATTCGCATCAGCATTCGCAAGAATTAGCTTTCGGATCTCGTCGTCAATTATCAGCAATTCAAAAATTCCTGTTCGGCCATAAAAACCAGTAAACGAGCAGGCCTCGCAACCCCTTCCTTTATAGAGAAGAACATCTTCGGTAATACCAAGGGCCTTGAATTCTTCCTGGTCAGTCCCTGTCTGGTCTACCTCTTTGCATTTTGGACAAACATTTCTCAAAAGCCTCTGCGCGAGAATACCTCTTACCGTGGAAGAAAGGAGAAAATTCTCAACCCCCATATCAAGCAAGCGTGTTATGGCGCTCGGAGCATCATTCGTATGTAAGGTAGAAAAGACAAAGTGACCTGTCAAGGCCGATTGAATTGCAATTTCAGCTGTTTCAAGATCGCGTATTTCTCCGATCATTATTATATCAGGGTCCTGACGGACTATATGCCGCAATGTAGTAGCAAAATTAAGCCCAATTTGCGTTTTAACCTGAATCTGGTTTACACCTTTCAATTGATATTCAATAGGATCTTCGACAGTAATAATCTTTTTATCGGGCGAATTGATTTTATCAAGAGCTCCGTACAGAGTAGTTGTCTTTCCGCTTCCTGTAGGACCTGTCACCAGAAAGATACCGTTTGGTTTTGTGATAATTTTATTAAAGCTTGACAAGGTATCGGGAAAAAAACCCAATGTATCAAGATCAATGACAATGCTCTCCTTATCGAGAATCCTCATGACCACGCTTTCACCATGAAGAATCGGAATTGTGGAAACACGGAGATCGATCTCCCGCTCCCCAAATTTCAACCGTATGCGACCATCCTGGGGTAGCCGTCGTTCGGCAATATTTAGCTTTGCCATTATTTTGATCCTCGAAACCACGGCAGCCTGAAGTTTTTTTGGGGCAGATTCAACATCATGGAGCACTCCATCTATTCTATACCGGACCTTCAATTCATCTTCAAAGGGCTCGATATGTATATCGCTTGCCCTGCTTTCAACAGCCCTTGAGATGAGAAGGTTAACAAGCTTAATGATGGGAGCTTCAGAAGCAAGATCCTTCAAATGGCCTACATCCTCTTCCTCTTCCTCTCGAACGAATTCAAACCCTTGTTGATCCATGTCCTCTATAATCCTATTGATGTTTTGAGAACCCTGGCCATAAAATTTTGAAATATATTCATCTATAGTTTGGCTATCGCCGGTATAAACAACTACGTCAGCAGATGACGCAGCCCGCAAAGCTTCAATAATTTCTCTGTCATCGGGGTTTGCAAGAATTACCTTGAGAACATTGTTTTTCAACTCAACAGGTATGATTTTATTTTCACGGATGAAACGAGAGGATATTCCATCCAAAACCAGAGGGACTGTGGGGAAATCATCAGAATTTATGTACAGTATTGGATCATTTTTCATGGAAAAAACTCCTTAATAATACGCCTATCTTTTCTTCATTATATCACAGACGACTCTTGGCAACCAAGAACAGCATTCAAATTTTACAGTTGTTTTCAAAAACAAGATTGCAGAAGAAAAATTTGCATACTGTATGTGATTGATAAGTACATTCACTAAGGCCAGTTATATCCATACATGCCATAAGCCCATCGTCGACATGCAGGTAGTTCCTTCTGTCGACAAAAGGGTAGCTCGTGGTCCGCTGTTGTCATGTTTTGTCTTCATCTTCAGATATCTGTGGCATTAATACTCGTGTTAGAAGCTGAGGAGACTCTCATTATTCTCCCCTAACTCGAGACTCGTTCATGTACACTATAGCGATTTTCTTCTTTAAGACCTTTGCACGGTAATTTCCCCTGAAATTACTTGTAACATATTGATATATATGATATATTACCTCATTCTGATGACAAGAAGGAGGTATCCTTGAAGGACACATTTACCACTCCAACCTTTGCCGA
>Ga0067045_1027576_pt1 | contig 87063 bp, 82 predicted proteins | sample TerdegcTABiofilm_FD_59184 | JGI IMG/M metagenome (GOLD analysis project Ga0067045, IMG submission 59184) | Combined Assembly of (Gp0054472, Gp0054536) Wastewater bioreactor microbial communities from Singapore -Terephthalate degrading...
TAAGAAATGGACGCAGCCAGTGCATAACTGGGGCTTGATAGTAAACCAATTTTTAGCTATTTTTGGCGAAAGGGTTAAAGTCTGAAACCCTAACCCTCGAAATCATTTACACACTTTTTTGGATACTGTCTATTTCTTGATGTGTCATAGTTTGTGACGGTTGTCTGTTAAAATATCTGCTAACTGTGTAATAGCCACAACTTGACCTGGAAGTTGGTGGTTAAAAATAAATGCCATACAATACCCCTGGCTCATTCCTCAATACTCCAAACATCCCAGCTACAAACTCTTCACTCCTGGCTCTGCCCTCAATTCTCCAAACATCCCAACTATAAACTCTTCACCCCTGGCTCATTCCTCAATTCTCCAAACACCCCAACTACAAACTCTTCACCCCTGGCTATGCCCTCAATTCTCCAAACATCCCAACTACAAAATCTTCACCCCTGGCTATGCCCACCTCCATCAGAGTATACTCCGCACATTCAAACAAAAAAGCCCCCGTTACCGGAGGCCTTATATCGTACTTTTTTAATGATGTTCGCTTGCATTCTCATGATCGCGGAGAGGCACATTCTGAGGTACAAAGTCCTCATCCTCGCCGGGCAGTGAGAAATCGTAAGGCCAGCGGTGTACTTCCGGAATTTCGCCGGGCCAGTTACCGTGAATATGCTCAACAGGCGTTGTCCACTCAAGCGTAGTCGCTTTCCAGGGATTCTGCGGAGCCTTAGGTCCTTTAAATATACTGTAGAAGAAGTTGAACAGGAATACCAGCTGAGCCGCACCACCTACAATTACAAAAATGGTAATTACTACGTTCAGATCCTGCAGGTGATCGAACATCGGGAATGCCGTATTGGCATAATAACGACGCGGAACACCAGCCAGACCCAGGTAGTGCATAGGCCAGAACACACCATATGCACAAATCATGGTAACCCAGAAGTGCACATAACCCAGTTTATTGTTCATCATACGGCCATACATTTTAGGGAACCAGTGATATACACCGGCAATGATACCGAACAGCGAGGCCACACCCATTACCAGGTGAAAGTGAGCTACCACAAAGTAAGTATGGTGTACATTTATATCCAGGGCACTGTCGCCGAGGATGATACCTGTAAGACCACCGGAAATAAACAGTGATACAATACCGATAGCAAATAGCATAGCCGGCGAAAAGATGATGTTACCTCTCCACAGCGTGGTAATGTAGTTAAAGGCTTTAATAGCCGATGGTATGGCAATAAGCAGTGTTGTAAAGGTAAATATGGAACCAATGAAGGGATCCATACCTGTTACGAACATGTGGTGCCCCCAAACGATGAACGACAGGAAGGCAATAGCCAGGATAGATGCCACCATGGCGCGGTATCCGAAAATAGGCTTGCGGCTCATGGTAGAAATAACCTCTGAGGCAATACCCAGGGCTGGCAGCAGTACGATGTATACCTCGGGGTGGCCCAGGAACCAGAACAAGTGTTGGAAAAGTACCGGAGAACCACCGGTTTGCTCCAGGGCCTGTCCGGAAATAAAGATATCGGAAAGGAAGAACGCTGTGCCAAAACTGCGGTCGAAAATAAGCAGCAGAGCCGCAGCCAGCAGTACGGGGAACGACAGTATACCCAGAATGGCAGCCGTCATAAAAGTCCATACAGTAAGGGGCATACGGGTCATCTTCATACCTTTTGTACGGCAGTTGATAACTGTAGCCACATAGTTAAGGCTACCCAGCAGCGACGAAATAATAAAAAGAGCCATGGAAATAAGCCAGAGCGTCATACCCAGACCTGAACCCGGTATAGCCTGAGGCAGTGCCGAAAGGGGCGGATAGATCGTCCAGCCGGCAGAAGCAGGACCGCTTTCCACGAACAGCGAAACTACCATAAGTACGCTCGATACAAAGAAGAACCAGTACGACAGCATGTTCATAAACGGGTTCACCATATCGCGCACACCCAGCTGAAGCGGAATAAGCAGGTTGGCATAAGTACCGGTAAGACCCGCAGTAAGTACAAAGAATACCATCAGGGTACCGTGCATGGTTACCAGTGAAAGATAAAAGTTGGGATCCAGCAGACCGCCTTCGGCCCATTTACCGAGAAAAATCTCCGAAATACGGAACGACTCACCCGGCCAGGCAAGTTGCAAACGGAAGAATAACGAAAGCATAAATGCCAGTACCGCCATAAAAATAGACGTTACCAGGAACTGCTTCGCAATCATTTTATGATCCTGACTGAAAACGTACTTTGTAATAAAGGACTCCTTATGCTCATGGTGCGCATGATCGTGTGCATGTGCATCATGCGTTACATGTGCGTTTTCTGCCGAAAGGTTATGTGTACTATCCATGGACATTATTTCTTATAGTAACAGGTAATTTTTATTTCAGTTTAGCCAGTTGCTTGGGTGCAGCAGCAGCTGTAGAATCGGTCTTTGTTTTTGCAGAATCGGCAGCAGCAGGTGCTGTTTCAGCAGCAGGAGCCTCACCTTTAAAGGCCAGGGCAAACGTCTGCTGTTTTTCGAGCCAGCGCTGATATTGCTCTTCGGTTTCCACAACAATCTTCATCTGCATGTTAAAGTGTGCACTACCGCAGATGTTGTTGCAGTATACCAGGAAATCGAACTTGTCGTTGTTCAGCTTCGTTTTCATTTCCTGAGAAGTAATGGTAGGTACAAATGTAAACGAAGTGGTAAGACCCGGTACGCAATACATATGCACACGGAAGTGTGGCAGGTAAGCGGAATGAATTACATCCTGCGAACGCATTTTAAGCTCAATGGGACGACCAACGGGGATATGTATTTCACCACCCGAAGGTATAATTACATCGTCGAGTGCTTTTACGTATTTGGCTGTTTCGTTCTTCTTTTTGAAAGCCGATACCATTTTAAGCTGGTGATTCAGGCGATCTCTCTGAGGCTCCAGCTCGGCCAGTTCTTCAGGTGTAGGGAAAGCAGCCAGGGCGGCAAGCACCTCTTCGCGTTTCTTATTGATAAGTACCAGCTGCGAATCGATAGTGGCCGGGGTAATAAGACCCAGCGCATTTTTATCGCTTATCATGGTATAGTTCACATCGCCCAGTTCTTTATCGGCTCCGGCGTAGCGGGCAGCCCATTCAAACTGCTTTGCATACAGCTCCAGGGTTACTTTTTCGCCTTCGATCTCTTTGCTGAAGATATCGTTCCATATCTTAAGACCATAGAAAATAAGGGAACAGAATACCAGTGCAGGTATTACTGTCCATATCATCTCAAGACGGTTATTATGCGAATAGTGGAAAGCTTTTGCATTTTTACGGTAGCGGTAACGGAAGGCAAAATACCACAGAACCGGTTGTACCAGCAGGTAAGCAATAGAAATAATTACGAAAGATACCGTCTGCAGGGTATCGATCTCTTCGCCGTGTAGCGAGGCCGATGCCGGTAACAGCTGTCCTGTACTTACATATTTGAAATGAAAGTAAAAGTAAATAGCATATCCGAAGACCAGCATAAACAGACACATCAGCGCGTTTACATTGTTCTCTCCTTCGGTAATTTCGTAAGGTTTACGTCCGCGGACACGATTCACCAGGTTGCTTACGCTCAGCAGTTTTACCACCGTAACCAGCGTAAGTGCTGAAACAAGGACGAAAAGAATCGTTATAAGGCTCATATTCTAAAAAACTCTAAGTATTCTACGTTCCGTTTATATTGCGTGATGTTTACTTTCCTCCAGGAAGGTACCCTTAGCCGGCTGTACCGCCGATTTTGTAAGTGCATTTAACACCACAAAGGTAAACAATCCTGCAAAAAATAATACAGCACCTAATTCGGGGGCACTCCAGCCCCAGTTTTCTCCAACTGCACCCGGCATTACCATCTGGAACAGATCCATATAGTGGCCTGCCACTACCAGCAGGGCAATAACGGTAAGCGTGTTCACGTTGCGCTTGGCATCGCGTGTCATCAGTATCAGAAGGGGCAGTACCAGGTTAATTACTACCATAACAAGCACCCAGGGGCGGTAACTGGTATCGTAACGTTCTACATAATACACAATTTCTTCGGGCATATCGGCATACCAAATCAGCAGGAACTGCGAAAAGTACAGGTATGTCCAGAAAATAGAAAAGGCAAACAGAAACTTACCCAGGTCGTGTATATGGCTCATATTTACCGAAGGCAGGTAACCGTTCTTTTTCAGGTGCAGCACCAGCACCAGCATAATAGCTACTGCCGATACCCAGTAACCTGCAAAGGTATACCATCCGAAAAGGGTCGAGAACCAGTGTACATCAATACTCATAATAAAATCCCATGCCGAGGTAGATGATGTAACGGCAAACAGCACCAGGAAGGTGGCTGCACGGTTACGCGACTTTATGTAATGCTGGTAGCTTCCAAGCAGGTCGTCCTGTTGAGAGAGTTTACGCAGCATAATTGAAAAGCCTATCCATACCAGGGCATAAAATGCAAAACGGATCAGGAAAAAGGTATTGTTCAAAAATCCGCTTTTACCTTGTATAATTTCATCCTGCGCTACAATTTCCGGGTTCATCCACTTATAAATATCGTGTGCACCAAACATACCGGCTACCACAACAATAAGCAGGAAAAACATACCAAAAGGCACAAAATTACTAAGCGATTCGGGCACCCGTTTAATAACGGTATACCAACCACCTTCACCTACCAGGTTAACAGACACGAAAAAGATCCCCGCCACTGCAATTCCGGTAAAGAAAAAGGAGTTTATCAGCAGGTTTGCCCATACCCGTGTAATATTATCTCCGTATACAAAGAATGAAGCTAAGATCAGTACCAGCCCGATAACGGTAGCTGCTAATGATGCTATTTTCAACTTTCCTGAGAACTCGTATTTCATCGTTATACTATTGTTCGTTTCTAAAATTATTTAGTGGCTCCTTTTGCTGCCGCAGCATCGGCTGCAGGTTTGGCAGCAGCAGTATCAGCCTTGGCCGCTTCGGCAACCGGTGTTTTCTGCAGACTCTGTACATAATGTACCAGTTTCCAGCGATCGAGTTTGCTTATCTGGTACTGGTGGGCACCCATCATGTTCTTACCCCAGGTAATGGAATGAAAGATTTTACCCTCGGGCAGGTTCACAACCGTAGGCGAATTGTACGCCGGCGGTATAAGGGCCGGGTTCTTGCCTCCTACCGGACCATCGCCCATACCTTTGGCACCGTGGCAATGCTGGCAGTAGGTCTGGAACAGCCCTTCACCTTCTTTCAGCACAGCGTCTGAATACGGAATGGGATTTTTAAGACTGATACCGGCCGCTTCATATCCCTCGTTTGTATTCGGGAAAGGATACGGCAGTACGTTATAAATCTTCGAACGATCGGTCTGGTAAGGCATGGTACCGTCTACCATATCCTGAGCCGTTGTACCGTTCTTAAAGTTGGGGTTTGCCTGGTAAGCATCATAGGCTACCGAGCGGTACATATCGGGCATATATTCAAAACCCGGACTTTGCGGATTTTTCTTGGAGCAGGCCGCAACAATAACAGCTGCACCGATCAGCAAAGCACCATTTCTGGCTATTTGTATATAGGTCTTTTTCATATTGTGCTTCCTCCTTATTCTCCGCGGTTTATTTCAATGGCACCTGCATCTTTCAGCATGCCTATAATTTCGTCTTCTTTCTGAGCCTGCTTCGAGGGATCGATCTCGATAATAAACTTATCGTCTGTAGTGCGCGGATCAGGATTCTTATTCTTTGCACCCGGCAGAATTCCGCTTATAAAGAAAAAGGTCCATATCATACCGTGGGCACCCAGCAGGATGGTAAGCTCGAACATAACCGGCACAAAGGACGGGAAGTTCTCGGCAAAGCTGAACGAAGGTTTACCACCCACGTTCATAGGCCAGTCGTAAATAAGCATATACCAGGTCATCCAGGCTGCAAACGAAGTACCCATAGCGCCAAACAGGAAGGCGGCTACCGAAATACGTGTACGTGGCAGTTTAATGGCATCGTCGATACCGTGCACGGGAAACGGAGAATATACCGTGTTTACTTTGATACCTGCATCGGTCACAGTTTGTCCGGCCTTAACGGTTACATCCGGATCGTCATATACCGCATATATTAATTTGCTGCTCATGATTCAGTTTTGTAAAGATTAGTGATGATCGTGTTCATGTTCGTGCTCCTGCTGGCGCTTTTTCCAGCCTTCGCCCGAAATTTTAAGGATAGACTTGAGCTCGGCCATGGCAATTACCGGGAAGGTACGGCTGAACAGCAGGAACAGAGTAAAGAATATACCCATAGTGCCTACGTATACGCCTACATCCACCCAGGTAGGATAGAACATGGTCCATGAAGACGGCAGGTAATCGCGGTGCAGTGAGGTTACAATAATTACGAAACGCTCGAACCACATACCTACGTTTACCACTAAACTCATAAAGAAGGTAAAGGTGAGATTTGTTCTCAGTTTTTTGATCCAGAATACCTGAGGCGAGATCACGTTACAGCCCATCATAATCCAGTACGACCAGGCCAGCGGACCGGTAGCACGGTTCAGGAAGGCGTACTGCTCGTACTGTACTCCGGAATAGTACGCTACAAAAAGCTCGGTAATGTAGGCTACACCCACGATAGAGCCGGTAACGATAATAATTTTGTTCATCGACTCTACGTGCCCTACGGTAATATAGTCTTCCAGTTTCAGTACTTTACGCATGATAAGGAGCAGGGTAAGTACCATGGCAAAACCGGAGAAGATGGCACCCGCAACGAAATAAGGCGGGAATATGGTAGTATGCCATCCCGGAATTACCGATGTGGCAAAGTCGAAAGATACGATGGTGTGCACAGAAAGTACCAGCGGGGTAGACATACCGGCCAGCACCAGCGATACTTCCTCGAAACGCTGCCATTGTTTGGCTGTACCGCTCCATCCGAACGAAGTAATCTGGTAGATTTTCTTCATCCATGGAATCACCTGGCGGTCGCGTACGGTGGCAAAGTCAGGAATAAGACCTGTATACCAGAAACCGAGTGATACCGAGAAATAGGTCGAGATCGCAAATACGTCCCAGAGCAGCGGAGAGTTAAAGTTTACCCACAGGCTGCCGAACTGGTTCGGAAGCGGAAGGGTCCAGTAACCAACCCACAAACGGCCCATGTGTATAAGCGGGAACATACCCGCACACACTACCGCAAAAATGGTCATGGCCTCTGCCGAACGGTTAACGGCCATTCTCCAGCGCTGACGGAACAGCAAAAGTACGGCTGATATCAGGGTTCCGGCATGACCGATACCTACCCACCAAACGAAGTTGGTAATGTCCCAGGCCCAGTTTACGGTACGGTTAAGACCCCATACCCCAACCCCGGTACCCAGAAGGTAGGAAATACAACCCACACCCCATAAGGCAGCTACTGCCGATACGGTAAATGCCAGGTACCACAGCTTACCTGCACGCCCTTCAATAGGCGCACAAATATCTTCTGTGATCTGATGATACGTTTTGTCTCCACGTATCAACGGCACTCTGTATTGTGATTCTCCGTGCATAGTATATAGCTAAAGTTTTTTACTGTTTAAATTAATGTGCTTTGTGCTCTTCTTTTTTACCATGATCTCCGGCCCCGTGCGCTTCGGCTCCGTGTCCTTCGCCATGCGCAGCGGCATGGTGACCGTGATCGTACTCTTCTTCTACGTTGCGTACTTTTACATGATAAAATACATTAGGCTCGGTACCTACCTCGTCGAGCAGACGGTATGCACGCGATTCTTTACCCAGGGCAAGAATCTCGGAAGCTTCGTCGTTTGCATCTCCGAATTTAATGGCATTGGTGCTGCAGGCAAGCTGACAGGCCATTTTGATCTCTCCGTCTTTCGGACGGCGACCATCTTTTTTGGCCTCCAGTTTACCGTACTGGATACGCTGGGCACACATCGAACATTTTTCCATTACACCACGGCCACGTACGGTTACATCGGGGTTCAGCACCATTTTACCGAGGTCGTCGTTCATGTAGAAGTCGAACTTATCGTTATCGTGGTATTTGAACCAGTTGAAACGGCGTACTTTGTAAGGACAGTTATTGGCGCAGTAACGGGTACCGATACAACGGTTGTAGGTCATCTGGTTCAGACCTTCGTTGCTGTGTGTGGTTGCCAGTACCGGGCATACCGTTTCGCAGGGGGCCTGCGAACAGTGCTGGCACATTACCGGCTGAAATACCACCTGCGGCTCGGCAGAAGGAATTTCGGCCTGATGCAGTACACTCAGGTTATCGCCCAGACCTTTGGCATTCTTAATATCTGTTTTGGAAGCATCGCTGCTGTAGTAACGGTCGATACGCAGCCAGTGCATATCGCGTACACGGCGGATCTCGTCCTTACCTACCACAGCCACGTTATTTTCGGCATGACAGGCAATTACGCAGGCTCCGCAACCGTTACAGGCATTGAGGTCGATCGACATCTTCCAGTTGTGGTTCGGGCGATCGAATTTTTTCCAGAAATCGGCCTCATCACCGGAAAGATGCCCGTGGGTTTCTTTTCCTTTGATCTTTTCGAAACCGGTATGGAACGTGTGTATATGGTTACCCGATGAAGGGTCTGCCTTGAACTGTTTGTAAGATGTTTCTTTTACGATGTCGCGGCCCATCATGGTATGGTGGGTCTGTGTAGCACCCATCGGGTAGGTTTCGCCAGCCTTTTCGATGGTAGCACCAAAAGCGAAGCCTTTCCATTCACCGCCTGCCATTGTGGCCAGCGGGAAGGCATTGGCACCTACAATGCCATCGTCTTTAAATACTTTACGGCCATAACCTACGGCAATACCTACGGTACCCGATTTCTGACCCGGAGAGGCAACTACGGGCAGTTTTATCTCTTTACCGTTTACTTTGAGTATGGCCAGGTCGGCAGGATCGTTCTGCCCTAAAATGGTATTGTAACCCTGGGCTTCCATATCTTCGAGCGACATGGTAATATAGTTATCCCAGGTAATACGTGAAATAGGGTCGGGGAATTCCTGCAGCCAGGGGTTTGCAGCCTGCGAACCGGTACCAATACCGGTTTTTTGATACAGAACTACTTCCACACCTTTCGCACCGGCATAATTTTTTACCAGGGCAGCAGCGGCCGAAGAAATGTCGCCTGCGGCCGGAGCAGCCGTTTCTGCAACAGGGGCAGCCACAGCAGGAGCTGCGGCGGCGGTAGTAAATACCCCGTCGTGTACGCTGTAATTCCAGAAATCGTCGAACAACAGGTGTTGCGACTGACGGCCAAACAGCGTAGTACGCCAGTTCTCCTTCATATATTCGCGCCATGCTACGGAATTCTTATCGCTGCGGGTGGCTAAACCGGCCCACACAATAAAGTTCTCCTGCGCCTGACGGGTATCGAACAGGGGATGGATGGTAGGCTGCGAAAGACTGTAAAATCCTTCGTACGGATTATGGTCGTTCCAGCTTTCCAGGTAATTATGATCGGGAAGAACATAGGTGCTGAGTGCAGCTGTTTCGTCGCGGTCGCCGGCAAAAGATACCGAAAGTTTCAGTTTTTTAATGGCATCGGCCCAGTCCTTACCGTTTGGTGCGTTGTACACAGGGTTTGCCTGGTAAAAGATAACGCCCTGTACGGCTCCGGAAGCAATACCGGCCAATACCTGGGCAGCTCGCTGCTCGTCGCCCTGCTTGGTATACAGCGGCGTGTTAAAGTCGAGGGTAGAACCGTTGGCACCCAGCGCTTTGTTTATCTCAGCTGTGATGATCTGGGCATTTACATCGTTCAGTCCGCAAACCACCAGGGCTTTACCGCGGTTAGCCTTCAGGTGCTCCGCACATTTGGCTATGCGCTCTGTATATGGCAGTGCAGGTACAGGAACCGAAGCTCCGGTAACTTTATTATACAGGTGGATGAGCGCCAGGGCGATCTCCGATTGTTTTACAGAAGTACGGTAATCGGCATTGGCACCGGTAAGCGACATTACCGATTCAAAGGCGAACATACGGTTCATTTTGCCTTTGGGATCGCGGTTTTTGGAATAACCTACCGAAAAGGCATTGCTATCCAGCCAGGTACCCAGAAAATCGGCTCCGAACGAAGCAATGGCCAGGGCGTTTTCGAAACGATAAGCCGGAATCACCGCTTTACCGTTCACAGCCTGGTTGGCTTTAGGCAGTGCAGAATACGAAATGGCATCGTACTGCACATGCTCTGCACCCGGGAATTTTGCCGTAAAGTCGTTAATAGCCTTACGGGTGGATGGAGAAATAATCGTAGAAGTAAGTACTACTGTCTTTTTACCATCGGAAGATATTTTGCCCAGCAGCTGTGTAATATCACGGTCTGCATCGGTCCAGCTGATCTCTTTACCGGCTTTCATGGCCGTGCGGGTACGTTTACTGTCGTACAGGCTCAGTACTGAGGCGCTTACTTTAGCCGATATACCGCGCTGTCCGGCAACGGAAGGCAGCGAGGTTTCGATGAGGATAGGACGGCCTTCGCGGGTTTTCACCAGCACGTTGGCATAATCATCATCATCGAAATATGTGGTAGCATAATAGTTGGGAACACCGGGTGTGATGTTCTCCGGCTTTACTACATACGGAAGTGCTTTCTGCACCGGGGTTTCACAGGCGGCAACGGCAGCGGCGGTAACGCTGAATCCGAGGAATTTCAGGAAATCGCGGCGACCGGTCTTGGTTTCACCCAGTTTTTCGTTGCCCAGAAACTCTTCCATGGGAAGTTCTTCGGCAAATTCGTTGTCGCGAAGGTTAACGAAGGATTTGGTTTCGTTTAACTCCTCGATACCTTTCCAGTATTTCTTTTGATTACTCATATATACTATTGTAGGGAAAGCTGAATATTAATAATGACATTTACCACATTCCAGACCGCCGATACGGGCTACCGTAAACTGGTCGCCTTTCTTGTAGCGCTCGGCCAGATAGTCGTGTAATTTATCGTAATACGGATTGTCTTCGAATTTCACTTTGGTTTCGCGGTGACAGTTGATACACCAGCCCATGGTAAGCGGCGCAAACTGTTTTACCTCTTCCATTTCTTCAACCTTACCGTGGCAGGTCTGGCATTCCACACCGGCTACGCGGTAGTGCTGCGCGTGGTTAAAGTAAGCATGGTCGGGCAGTTTGTGTATCTGTACCCAGTCAACCGGTTTCTGCACGTACTGTTCAACGGCACGGAAGGCATCGTTATCTCCGCCTAACCATTCTTCGTACACAGCAAGCACCTGTTCTTTATCCTGGTTGTTGTAGTTATTGATATATGCACCTTTGTTCGGATCCCAGCCGATGGAAGCATAGATCTTGGCAATTTCGTTCTTACCATATGCGGGACCTTCGCTTACCGCTTTATGACAGTTCATACAGGTAGAAGACGAAGGAATGGTAGCGTGTTTCGACTCTTTTACACCGGTATGGCAGTATTCGCAGGCAATTTTAAGTTCACCGGCATGCTTGGCATGCGAGAACTTAATAGGCTGGTGCGGCTGGTAGCCCTGGTAAACACCAATGCCCATAAGACCGTCCCAGGCAAGCTTAAGTACAAAGCAGAGGGCTATAAAAATCACTACGCCTACAATGCCTTTGTTCTCCCCGGCCCATTTTTTCGAAGCCTTCAGGCCATCTTCCGCTTTATCCAGGAAGGTGCGGTCGTCTGTCGATCCCTCACCTTCGCGTTGTTTTACCAGCTCGGTAAGCGAAATGGAAATTTTATACAGGGCGTAAATCAGTACCGAAAGAATCAGCACTACTACGATCAGCACATACAACAGGGTATTACCACTATCCGCAGAAGCACCCTCGCCTCCGGCCACTTTGCCTCCGGTTGTATCAGCAACCGATCCTTTTCCATCCGGATTTGTATCGATGTAATCGAGAATAGCCTTTACATCGCCGTCCTTCAGGTTCGGGAAAGCAGGCATTGCCGATTTGTTGAATTTCTCAAACAGCTCATTCGCATAAGAATCGCCCGTTTTGAGGTACTCTGCCGAATTCAGGATCCATGCATGCAGTTTGTCCTCCGAGCTCCAGCGCGAACGCACTCCGGCCAGACCCGGACCTACCATTTTTTTCTCGCTGGCGTAGTGACAGCGGGCACAGTTGCTCTTGAAAAGGGCTTCTCCGTCCTGAGCAAAACTGCCTCCCACGGTGGCAAACACCATGAAAAGTGCGATAAAAAATTTACTTACTCTGTTGAAAACGTGAATCATATACGTTTAGAATTATGTCGAAAGTGTGTTAATAACACGTTAAACCGCGGCAAAATTAGCGACCTGCGGGGAACTGCCAAAATAAAATACCTAAATGTAGGTAGCCCGAAGCCTATTTAGAACCCGTCTAAATAAGCCCGCAAAAACACCTTTTCTCCCATTTTATTTAAAACCACTGCATTCCGCACCGATACACGCTCAAAAATACTTATCCACATTGTTCATAACCTATTTTCCGGCCGTCTGAAATAAGAGTGCCTCAAAGATATTTTTTTTGGCCTTTTGCTTGTTGCAATAAAAAGATTGTTTATATTTTCGTCCGATGAATGACGAAAAAGCTGTCAATATGTATTTCTCAGACAATCTACGTTTTTTGCGCAAGCGCAGAAAGCGTTCCCAGGACGAAACTTCGGGAGCGCTGGGTATAAAACGCACCACCTGGAGCGCATACGAAATCGGCAATGCCGAACCCGGCTACGATATGCTGCTGAAAATTGCCGACTATTTTAAAGTGCCGGTAGACATGCTGCTGCGCGAAAATCTTTCGGTTTTTCCCGAAAGCCGCATCCGCGAAATAGAGTTGCACCGCGAAACCGACGTAAGCGGCCGTAACCTGCGGGTTATTGTAACCACGGTAGACGCAGACGATAACCCCAATATAGAACTGGTGCCCGTTAAGGCCCGTGCCGGTTATACCGGCGGATATGCCGACCCCGACTATATAAGTGTACTGCCTACCTTTAAAATGCCTTTCCTGAACAAGGAACGCAAATACCGCACCTTTCCCGTAAGCGGCGACAGTATGCCCCCCGCCGGCGACGGTTCCTGGGTAACCGGCGAATATGTAGACAACTGGCTGCACATCCGCAGCGGCACACCCTGTATTGTGGTTACAAAGGACGATGGTATTGTATTCAAGATTGTACATAATAACCTGGGCGATAAAGACACCCTGCTGCTCTGCTCCACAAATCCCGCTTACGAACCATATGAGGTGCATGCCTCGCAGGTGCTGGAAGTATGGAAATTTGTAAACTTTATAAGTCAGGAAATGAGTACACCCAATATCGGTCAGCAGGAACTTACCAATACCGTACTAAACCTGCAACGCGAACTGGCCGAAGTAAAAAATGTGATCCGCAAGGGAGAGGCCTGAACTTAAAAGTCGTCTTCCCATCCCCCTTCCCGGGGATCGTATTTGGCAAACTCCCCTGAAGCTGTGAATTCGGAGGACGTCATTCTTTAAGTTAGAACTAAAATCATTTCTGTTACACCAAATTTGATATTGAAGCAGTCATTAAAATTCTTAAAATTGTTATGGCCACTTTCAACTTGTAAACATGTAATCAATTACTATCAAACCGATTAAAACAGAGTGAAAAATGAATACAACATATACTGCGATGAAAGCTGCCACCTGTTACACAACACAGGCAACGCTATGGTTTTTGGTGCTGTTTGGTGTTCAATTACAAAAAAACAGGAAGCTTTTAAACGTGTCCGTGAAATAAAGAACAACCACGGTTTCCAATCAGACTTTGAAGTAAAATGGAATAAGGTATCTCCTGCTAAATTAGATTTTTATCTCAATCTTATCGATTACTTTTTTGACGATGACGATTTACATTTCAGAGCCCTTATAGTACCAAACAAATCACTTTTAAATCATAAAGCATTTAATCAAGACCATGATACCTTTTACTACAAAATGTACTTTGATTTATTAAAGGTTATCCTCTCTCCCCAATCTGCATATAACATATATCTCGATATTAAAGATACCCGAAGTCAACACAAAATAATGGAATTACATAACGTTCTTCGCAATAACCATTATGATTATCATAACCAGATAATAAAAAAAATACAACAGGTTCATTCCCACGAAGTACAACTACTCCAGATAACGGACTTACTGGCTGGTGCCATCGGTTATTTGCACAGAGGATTAAGTACCAGTACAGCTAAAACAGAACTGATAAACAGAATCAAGGAAAGATCCAACTACAGCCTATTGAAATCTACTTTATATAAAGAAGATAAAATGAACATCTTCGTTTGGAAACCAAAAATAATAGAGTATGAGTAGTAATGAATTACCAGACCTCTTATTATTAAATGATTATGGCGGAGATTATACCGCATATATAGAGGAGGTCTATAAGGTTTTTAAGCAGGATTTTGTAAAAAACAAGACCCGGTTCAGAGAAGAAGAAATCAAACTTAAATGGCATCCAATTTATCAGGAAAGAGCCTACACCTTTTACCATATAACACATGTAGGAGCAGATGAGCAAAACAGACTGCCAGATTTACGTAGATGTGAAAGAATATCTTGGGCCAATCCCACGATTGAGAATTGTGATAACTGGAATTTGAAAATATGGCCTCAGATACGAACCGGGAAGGGTGGCACAAGAAATCGTTTATGCATCTGGTTAGAAAGAGAAAATGAACCTGACTATATAGTGATTCTTGATATAAGAGAAAATTACAAATTACTATGGACCACTTTTGTACCTCAATACTCTCATGAGAAAAGAAAAAAACAAAAAGAATATGAGGCATGGCTAAAAACGCAGAAATCGCCAGGGAATACCTAACGATTTCGTAACTCCTTTAACGCATGGTTATTGAGATGGATCAAATATACGCAAAATTTCATACGTAAAAACAATAAACCTGTTAAAATTCTCCAAAGTTCTTGTAATATTATTCCTCCAATCTACCTTCCCGGGGATCGTATTTGGCAAACTCCCCTGAAGCTGTGAATTACAAGGACGTTATCGCAATTTCGGAGATACCTACGGCCGAGGCCGAAAAAAACAAAGCCTGCAGGTAGTAAACATCCCCTGTGCAAAGGCGTTACCCTCAACAAATTCATAAAAATGGCCGTTGGCTCCACCGCTTTCCAGGTTCTTATATTTTTTTCCGGCGCAACCGCAGTTTTCTCCCTGTTCTTACATAAAAGGCAGTAGTTGCTCCCGATTTCCCCCCAATCTGCCGCAGCCTGACGGGCTGGCTGTCTTCCTCCGGGAAAGTATGCACACTGAAACTCATACCTGTATTTATTTCCCAGACAAGATACAAATCCATTTTCCCAGCCCAATCTGCATTCTTGGTATTTACCAACATGCAGCCCCTGCATAGCCGCTACCTTTGCTGCAAAATTCACACTTTATGAAAAATCAGAAATTTTTACGCATTGCCAACCGCATCTTCATCATTTTCTCCATCCTGTGCCTGGCAGCAGTAAGCATCCTGTCCTTAATCAGCCCTCAGGCCACAATGGACCTTGTTCATGTACAACTCGGCAATACCGATGCCGCCAGTTCTATACGCGGCGTATACGGCGGTGTTGGTATCAGCATAACGGCCGCCCTTATTTACCTGCTGATCAGGAACAGCCGGCTCGGCGTTGCATTTCTTACCCTCTTCTGGGGAATGTATGCCCTCTCGCGGCTCATTACCATTTTTGCCGACGGAGCCTTAGGTGCTTTCGGCACACAGTGGATACTTACCGAGAGCCTGCTTTGCGCCACCGGCATTATACTGTTGTTCATCAGCACACGTAAAGCCAGCGCATAAATCTGTAATTACAACTGAACGTAAAGGGGAAGCAGCAATATGGCTTCTTCCCCTTTACACTATTTAAGGCAAATGTCTGCTTTTACACCAACAGGCACTGAAATCTCAACAGGTTCATTACCTCTGCAACACCTCAAAAAGCTCCGATGAGGCCAACGGTACCGTCCCCAATCCAGCCTAGGGAACAACGCTTTTCTATTGCTGTCCTAAAAAGTCATTCTATCGAAAAAAACAACTTTTCTAATCATAAAAGCCTATTAAACATATAATTATTAATTATTTTTTAGCATAATCGAAATAAAATAATTTAATTATTTGTTTAACAGCTAATTAAAATGAAAACAATATAAATTACTGCGCCTCTGCATATCGTTTAAAATTATCCAGGATCGCCTGCCAGCCCATACGTTGCATTTCTGCCGGATTTGTAGCTTCCGGATCGAATACTTCTTCTACCAGGGTAAACCCATTCTCTTCCGAAAAACGGATATGTACGCTGCGGCCGTCGGCCATTGTATACGCAATAAGGCTATGCGGTTCTACCTGATCGTACACCCCTTCAAAATCGAAGCCCATGCTTCCGTCGCGGGCTTCCATGCGCGAAGAGAAATTTCCGCCCGTCCGCAGATCATTCTCAGCACGCGGTGTATGCCAGTCATCCGAAGCGTTATTCCAGCATACAATATGCTCCGGCTGTGTCCAGTAATCCCATACTTTCTGTACAGGCAGATTTACAGTTGTTTTTACAGTGATCTTTTCCATTATTCTGTTTTTAATTTTATACAACAAAGATAAAGCTGCGCCCCGCCAGATAAGAGTGCAAAAAAGGCAAATGAGGGGGCAAATTCGCCAATACCGTATTTCAGTGCTGCTGCAAAAAGGCTTCCACTACCGGTAGTAACCGTTCCGTATCCTGTACAAGTCACACATGCGTAGTCCCGGGCGAAATAGCCAGCTGAGAGCTGGGCAGGCCATACATATCGGCAAATGTATTCCCGCCCAGCAATCTGTAAAAATGTACCATATGAGCCAGGTACGTACCATCGTTATCACCGCTAACAAGCAGCACTGGCATAGCCAGGCCTGCTATTTGCTTCTCGCCAAGTGCAAAAGGCTGTACATCGAAACGCATCATTTTATCAAGGAAGCGGTACCAATGCTCAGATACAGCATTTTGTTTCTCATACACAGCATATACTATCCTTCGGCCAGTAAAACTTCCAGTTGACGCAGGCCCTGTGTAAAACCTTCTTCAAAGCCCATGCTTACAATGGTTTCCAGGTCTTTTTCCCTACTAAAGAGCAGTTTAAATTCCACCCGTGTACCTTCCGGCATTTCCGAAAAAATATTATTCCATCGGGTAAGCGGCATATTCAGGTTCATATTTCCATCTTCATCACAAAAGCCGTCTTCCGCCTCAATATTCTTATGCACATTCACTATCAGGTAGTTTACACGGCTCCAGTGCCTTTCTCCTCCAGGGCCCACCATAGCATACAGCCAGTAGCCACCCGGCCGGAAGTCCATTAAGCGGGTTTCCGCGCGCCAGGGTGCAGGTCCCCACCAGCGATCCAGCAGTTCGCTCTCCGTAAAGGCCCGCCACACATTCGCCAGCGGTGCTTTAAAAGTTCTTGAGATGTAAATAGACCTGGCTTTTACATCGGCTGTAAATTGCATGTTGTTTTCCATATATATTCAGGTTAATGTGTCCAATAGATTATCCAGCTGATCCAGGCGCGACTCCCACATACGGCGGAACGGCTCTATATAATCAGCCACCTCTTTCATTTTTGCCGGGTTAAAATGATAATAGATCTCACGGCCGGCATGCTGCTGCTGCAGCAGCTGACACTCGGTAAGTATACGCAGGTGTTTGGATACAGCCTGGCGACTGGTGTTAAAATGCTCGGCCAGGGCATTGGGCGTCATTGCCTGCATGGCCACAAGCCCTATAATGGCTCTGCGCGTGGGATCGGCAATGGCCTGGAATACGTCGCGTCTCATTCTTTTATCACTTTAAGAAACTATTCGGTTGCAAATATAAATGCAACTATTCGGTTTCGCAAGAAAAAAGTAAAATTTGTATGGAATTGCTACAATACAAAGCGATATTCTTCAACACCCTAATAAACTAAATACAATAGCAAAAAAAACCCGCATTGCGCAATGTACACAATACAGGCTTTAAAAGTCGGGATGACTGGACTCGAACCAGCGGCCTCTTCGTCCCGAACGAAGCGCGCTACCGGGCTGCGCTACATCCCGAACATATCCTGAGGCAATATTTATCCTCCGGAATCGGATGACAAAAATACAATTTTCTGCATAAAAAAGAGTGCAACAGCACCTGCTTTATAAACAGATTACTTAGGATCTGCCGGGTAAAACTGCGTTAGGGCATGGTTTAAAGTCGGGTCTTATAATCGTATTTACTTATAACGGTCGAGCACTTCTTCCAGCTGTGGCAGAGATTGGGCGCCAGCTTCGCTCCACACCTGCTTTCCATTTACAAAAAGCATAAAAACAGGCACACCCTGCACCTGGTAGTGTGCGGTAAGCGTGGGGTTTTTCTCTACATCTACCTTAAGCATATGCAGTCCTGCACCTCTTTTATGCTTAAGCTCTTCCAGCACCGGCTCCATCCTGCGGCAGGGCACACACCATTCAGCCGAAAAATGTACCAGCGTCTGGCCATTGCTTGCCAGCTGCTTTTCAAAAACGGCAACACTCATTCCTGCATCTTCAGCGGCGTTCCCGCTTTCCAGTTCCAGGCCGGCAGCTTTCCATTGCATCAGTCCGCCCTGCATTTCGTACACCTGCTTAAAGCCCGCCTTACGCAGCCAGGCAGCGGCTTCGCCGCTACGGCCACCACTGAGGCAATATACCATAAGAGGTTGTTCTTTATCCAGGCCAGCCACCTTTTCGTTCCAGTCGGCAGCGTTCCAGTCGGCATTAAGGGCTCCCTGCAGGTGTCCCCCGGTAAATTCTGCGGCAGTACGTACATCCAGCAGTGTAGCCGCAGGCAGTTCTTTACGCTTTGCAGCAAATTCCGTTGCACTGAGCCTGCTGCCGGCCGAAGCCGCAGCACTGCCACAGGCATACCAGGCCAGCAGCAGAAAGCTTCCCACAATATAACCCAATGCCTTATGCATGCTGTTGAATTACCTGTTGTAAATGTTGCAGAGGCATAGCACCAGACTGTCGCCATACCTGCTGTCCCTGTTTAAACAAAATAAAGGTAGGCACACCCTGCACCTGGTAATTGCCTGCCAGGGCCGGGTTACGATCTACATCAATCTTAAGAATACGCAGCGTTTCCCCGCTTTTGCGTTTCAGCTCTTCCAGCACCGGTTTCATCATTTGGCAGGGGCCGCACCATTCGGCCGAAAAGTCTACCAGTACCAGTGCTTCTTCCTTTATAAGATCATTAAAGCTCTTTTTAGGCGTTTCCATATTTATCGGTCTTTTCCAATTTCTTCGTATTCAACCACATCAGTCTTAGTGCCCGACTGCGGTGGTATATAGGTACAGTTCCCCGAGGCACAGCCAAAGGCAAAAAGCCCCATAGATGCAAAATACAGCCCCGGCAGCAGGCCAAACCATTCGGCCGTCCATACCGACTGCACACTGATGGCCAGTCCGGCCAGCAGGTACAATACCCGTATATAATTCCAGCCGCTTCGTATACGTTGTAACATTACTTTTTGTTTCCTCCTAAGCATTTAGTTTATGCTGCAGCGAAGCCCATCCGCCGCCGTTGTACACCTGTGTATACCCTGCCGAGCTAAGTATACCTTTTGCCGAAGCACTGCGCATACCACTGGCACAACAGGTAATAACAGGTTTATCTTTTGCGATTTTAGACAGAGAGTTCCGAAGCTCGTCTAACGGTATGTTTACCGAGCCTTTAATGTGGCCACCTTTATATTCGCCTCGGGTACGCACATCAATAATCTGTGCTCCGCTCCTGCGCAGTTCTGCAAAATCGGGACTACTGCCCCCGCCAAACAGGTTCTTTAATATCTGTAACATTCCTTATGCGTTTTGAGCCATTATATAATTTACGTCGAGCCAGGAGCCCGCATTTACACAGTCGATACCCAGCTGACTCAGAAAGCGCCATGCCTGTCCGCTGCGGTTACCCGAAGCACAAAATAACAGCAGCGGTTGCGGAAGCTGTTTCAGCTCCTCGATACGGGCAGGTATTTCCTGCAGGGGAATATTACGCGAACCGGCCACATGTCCGCCCATAAACTCATCGTAACCACGCACATCTATAAGTGTGCCTTTTTGTTCTTTTATTAAAGATTCGATATCCATATTATTCTTGTGTTTTCTTTTCTTCTTTCCGGAATGTGCCTGCCAGTAAAAAGCCCATTAATGCGCCATACAGAGTACTGTTAAGCGGCTGCGAGGTAATGGCACAACTGCCCGACGAGCAGCCTATAAAATAATACCAGGCATACCCCAGCAGGGCTCCCAGGGCCACACCGGCGATAGCATATTTATGTTTTCTTACAAAATTCAGCATCTTTTAAAATGTTTTTACGGCCTCACCCAGGTCAAAAACAGCTATACTTCCTTTAAACGCGGCCTGCAGTATACTGGCACCCGCTGCACTGCGGTATCCTCCGGCGCAGTGCACCATTACAGGTTTAGAAACCGGTATTTCGTTTAAGCGGCTGCGCAACTGGTACAATGGTATTTCCAGGGCATCGGCAAAAATGCGACGGGTATTTACCTCCGAAGGATTCCGCAGATCTACAATGGTATATTGCTCCGGATGCCTGCGGAAAGTATCCACATCTGCGGCAGCATTGGTTTCCGTACCGGTATTACCCGCTATTCCGGCCTTAATATGCGTTTCGTAGCCAATGGAAGCCGTTCTTTCGAGCAGGGTTTGCAGACTGTTACGATCCTGAGCCAGCAGGTAAAAAGCCTCGCCAGGCTGTATTACCGAACCCAGCCATGTTTCGAAGCGGGTATCGTCCATCAGGTTAAATGCTCCCGGCTGATGTCCGTTACGAAATTCTGCCGCTGCACGGGTATCTGCAATAAGAACGCCCGCCTCTATGTTAAACCCGGAATCTGCATCTGCCTGCTGTACGGCTGCCAGTGCCTCACGAAAGGGTGCCGCTCCGCGGCGGTTTACCTCAACCGCATAAGGGAAGTAAGCCGGCACAAAAGGCTGATCGGCCAGCAACTCAGCAACAAAAGTCTCTTCCGTTTGCGGCTGCATACTCCAGTTGCTCATTTTTTCTGCACCAATGGTACTGCTGTGTGCGCTGCTGAGTGCTTTCCCGCACAAACTGCCTGCTCCGTGTGCCGGGTATACCAGTACATCGCTGGGCAGGGGCATGAGTTTACTGCGCAGCGAATGATACATTTGCCGGGCCAGCTCTTCGCGGGCAGCGGTAAGCTTACCTGCCGACTCCCTCAGATCGGGTCGTCCGCAATCGCCAATAAACAGAGTATCACCCGTAAATACTGCTTTTTCGCGGCCATCCTCGTCCAGTGCCACAATGCTAATACTGTCGGGAGAGTGCCCGGGCGTATTAAGCGCCCGTAAACGGGCAGCTCCTAATGGTATCTCATTGCCCTCGTCGAAAGGCTGATGCGGATACAGCGCACCCAGCAAACGGCTTACATAGATACGCGCCCCGGTTTTACGGTGAATTTCGAGGTGACTGCTTACAAAATCGGCATGAGGATGTGTTTCGATCACTGCCTCAATAACAGCTCCGTGTTTCTGAGCCAGGCTGTAATAAGGTTCGGGGTTACGGGCAGGGTCCACAAGAGCCATGCGGCCTTCGCTGATGATAGCATACGAGTAGTGAGAGAGCCCTTTATCTTCAAACTGAAAAATTTCCATACTTTCTTTATTCATTTTCCGACGACAAAGTTCCGGTGTTTTAGCGTGATATTCAGTAACAAAAGTTACGCAGTGCGGGCTGCCTTATCGAAAAACAACATTTTAACCGCGATAAGAATCAGCATAACGGCAAAGGCTTTTTTCAGCAAATCCTGCGGCACCACATTTGCCAGCTTTGCCCCTGCAAAACCACTTACAAAAAAGGTAGCTGCAAGTACCAGCGAAGCTTTTACATCGACCTGCCCCGATTTATAATACTGAAAAGCCGCCAGTGCCCCCACCGGCAGCGAAAGCATAAGCAATGTGGTACCCTGGGCCGTTTGCTGAGAATAACCCAACACCATAACCAGTGCCGGAATAATAATTACCGCGCCGCCCAGCCCTAACATACCGCCCAGTATACCTGCCACGGCACCGGTAAGCACCAGTAACAGGTAATGCGTAAACTCCGGATTCATACCTTTTTTTTACGTGTAGAGATGCGGAAGGGAGCATACAGGGGGCAAAAGCCCGCAAAGGAGGTAAGCATAAAAACACCGGCTACCGCCAGCATAATAATACCGGCAGTACCATTTACGGTATGCGTTACAAACAAAACAACCGCAATGGTAGCTACCAGTGCGCGTATAAGCCGGTCGGCAATACCCATATTCTTTTTCATAACTTTTTGTTTTACCGTTTATAAAACAAAGCTACGCCAAAGAGAGTGGCCCTTCGGTAACCAAAGTTACAGTTCCGAAAAGCCCGATAATAATTTAATCTGGTTACGGTACAGCAGCAGTTTACCGTCGTCTTCGAGTTTTTTCAGCAGGCGCGATATAACCACGCGGGAACTGGCCAGGTCGGAGGCAATTTCTTCGTGCGAGAGATTAATGAGTGCCGAGCCTGTTACACGCGATTTTTCGCGGAGATAAAATACCAGGCGCTCGTCCAGCTTATGAAAAGCTACCTGGTCGATGGTGCGCAGCAGCTCCTGGAAGCGAAGCTGTATGGTGCGCATTACAAAGCGTTTCCATTCCGGGTATTGTTCCATCCATTCTTCCATAAAACGTACGGGCAGGGCCAGTATCTCCGAGTCTTCGGCGGCCACTGCCCGAATTTCGCTTGCCTGTGCCTGCATGCAACAGGTAAAGGTCATGGCGCAGCCTTCGTTGGGATTGATGTAATACAGCAGCAGTTCGCGGCCATCATCTTCCACACGCGATACCTGCACCAGCCCCGAAAGCACCAGCGGCATAACCCGCACCGTCTGCCCGGCATCCAGTATAAGATCCGATGCCTTAACCTCCATGTATTTACCGTGTTGCAGAATTTCGGCTGCCAGTTCCGCACCAAACAGTTCGCGCAGTTTTTCCATCATACCTGCAAAACTACGCAAAAGACCGTACTAATCCAGCGGCAGTATGGTACTGATGGCAATACGGTTCCAGGCATTGATGGCTACCGTGGCCATAATTACCTGTGCCGTATAACTTTCGCCCAGCAGCTCTACGGCTTCGCGGTAAGTTTTATCCGAAACCTGCTGCTGTATAAGTGTTACTTCCTCGGCAAGTGCCAGTATTACGCGCTCTTCGGGAGTATACAATTCCGTTTCGCGCCAGGCATTAAGCAGGTAAATACGCTGTTCCGTTTCGCCATTCTGCCGCGCATCGCGGGTATGCATATTGATACAAAAAGCGCATCCGTTGATCTGCGAAGCACGTATCTTGATAAGCTCGCGGTGGGTTTTACTAAGGTCGGAGGCAGCCAGGCTTTTTTCCAGGCTAAACATGGCCTTGTACATTTCGGGTGCAGCTTCCTGCATTACAAATCGTTTTGTGCTCATAGTATATATTTTACAGGCACAAAGTTCCGGCCGGAAGTCCGTAAAAAACTTAAGACAGTTTAAGAAACGCCTACAGCTCTGTTCTTTTACGGATCTCGCTCAGGTACTCGGGCGTTATACCCAGAAAGGAAGCCAGCATATACTGCGGCACCTGCTGTATAAAACCGGGATAGCTGCGGCTGAAGTGCCGGTACATTTCCTCGCCCGAAAAATCGTACATGTATTTCGTGCGCAGCTGCGAGGCGGCATAGGCACGCTGACGTACGATGCGAAAATAGCGCTCCAGTGCAGGTACAGCCTCCAGTAACTTTTCAGCAGTATTGCGTTCCAGCATCAATACCCGCGAGGCAAGTACCGCCTGCAGAGAAAAGCCTGAGGCTGTGCGCCGCTCCAGGCTTATATAATCGGCCATCCACCAGTTTTCAATAGCAAACTGCGTGGTGCGTTCCGTACCCTTATCATCGATAAAAAACATCCGCAGGCAGCCTTTATCCACAAAATAATCGGCGCGGCACTGCTCTCCTTCACGAAACAGCAGCTCTTTCTTACGAAGGTCTGCTACCTTCAGCGAAGCACGTAATATTTCCAGGTCGGGTTCCCGCAGTTTTACAAAAGATGCGATATGTGCTTCCAGGTTTGCATACATAATGCCGAAGGTACAAATACTTATTATTGCAATACAAACGTGAACAATACCAGCTCCTGAACCAGACAATACCCGGCACCCGCTTACTGAAATACCGGCATAGCAATGCTCTGTAATGCCAGATGATTATGAAGCGAAACATTCACTATTTTCTCAAAAATTTCCAAATAATTCAAAAATTAGGAGATTTTAAAATAACGTATTTTGTTTCCCTTTAAGCCTTTCAGCGAGCAGAATCTCAAAACCGGGATGCCTGTAAAAGCCTTTTGTTTTTTTATTGATATCCACTTCTTTCAGGTATCCCATCTTTACAAGACCCAGCAGGTCGGTACGTGCTGTCTGGTTAGAGATATTAAACCGTGTTTCGATCTCTTTTACACTAAACAGGAGCTCAGGTTCTTCATATAGCCATTTTATGATCAGTGCCTGCCGGTCGTTTACGCCCTGTATACTCATCAGGCTGAGCAGGCGTCTTTTCTCCTGTATTTTACGGTCGATATATATTCTCAGATCTGCATATGCTTTCTCCATTACTTTCAGCTTATAATGAAGAAAATACGTAAGATCGTTCTCATCTGTTTCTGTGTATTGAAAGGCTCTGGCATACTGCGTTTTACTCTTCACAATAAGCCTCGATATGGATAAATATTCCGTAAGCCAGTAACTGTTCCGCAGCAGGTACCAGTAGAACAAAGCGCGGGCTGTCCGCCCGTTTCCGTCTGCAAAAGGATGTATATATCCTGTAAGAAAATGAATGATGCAACCCTTTATAATAGGGTGAATAAAGCGTTCCGGGTCGTTTTCGTTGAAAAAGCGGAAAAGATCTTGCATCAGCTCCGGAAGTTCGGTATAGGATGGAGGGACATGCACAATTTCGTTATTCTCTGCATCTACCACTTTTACTTCATCACTGGTGCGATAACGACCTTCGTCCTGACTGTCGTCCAGAGTATCCCGGGTCATAAGCCGGTGTATTTCCAGTAAAAGATCTTCTGTAAGCGGCTTGTCTTTTATTGCTGCGATCCGTTTAATGGTTTCGTAGTTGTTTACGATCATCTGCTCCGACTTTGTGCGGGGGCGGATGTTTTTCCGCAGTATTTCTTTTGCCTGCTGCCGGGTTGTAACCGCACCCTCGATCTGGCTGGATGCAATGGCTTCTTCCATCACGGAACTTACCAGATAACGTTTTTTATCTTCGTCAGGAATTGTGCTGCCCGATGCCAGGCTGCCACCCATATTCAGATCGAACCCGTGCAAACCCCTCTGGATAAGATCCGTAAGATTATAACTAAACCGATACATCCCGATCTTTATATGACGTGCTCCTGACGATCTGCTCAGTTTCACGAGAGACCATAATTCCTCTGCTGAAATACCAGCCGGACCTTTTTCGTATTTAACCTTGTCCCAGTAAAGGTAACGGGCATTGATATGCTCTATAAGTTCGGCTGCATCGCCAAATGCATTTTTGTGTATGGCCTGCTGAATATATTGTGTCCATTCCGGAGCCGCTTCTAACTTTTTCATAAAATCTCCTAACTTTGGTGAAATTTGGAAATATTGTCAAATATAGCTAATTATCCCAAAACTTCCTAACTTTTGATAAATTAGGAGATTTTAAAATATTTTTCATTGCTACACTTTAACGGACAGATCGCCGTCGGTATGCTTCTGAAAGCTCTTCCCATAATAGCGGAAAGCCAGTAAAAGCAGTACCAGCAGGAACAGCGTACCTGCGATATACAGGTAAAAAATTTGTTCATTTTCGTAGAGCAGCAGCTCTTCTTCAACAAGTGCCCCGCCGTTGTAGTACCTTTCGCTGCCTTTATAGCCACGAAAAAAACGCGCCAGCGGCCGTTAAAAGCAGTATCACAGCCAATCCACCTTCCCGCTTCTTTGGCATAGGGTTTACACTTCGCTCCACATCCGCAGCAGGTTGGCATATACCTGTTGCAGCAGCAGGTGTTCGGTACTGAGCGGATCGCGGCTGCCCAAGGATTCTTCAACGCTCTTAAGCTGAAAAATAAGCTCGCGCTGCTCCGTATCTTTTACAAAGGACTGCATCCAGGTTACGGCAGCTATACGTTCGCCTTCCGTTACCGGATTTACGCAATGCAGACGCGTAGTGGGATAAATAACCACATCGCCTTTCTTTCCCTTAAACGGCACAAAACCGGTAGCGGTATGTATTACCAGCTCGCCGCCCGTATATGTTTCCGGGGCGCTCAGGAACAGGGTAGCACTCAGGTCTACACGTATGGTCTGCCCGCCTTCGCTCATGAGCGGACTATCGGTATGCCAGCCATAGGTATTGCCATTGCTGTAGCGGCTTATAATGGGCGGAAGTATAGCCTTAGGTATGAAAGCCATTTTTATAACGGGATTCTGGGCCAGGGCAGCAAAAACAATTTCCTGCACACGCTGTTTGGCCGCATTGGGTGTACGTGAAGCCTGCTGGTTATTTTTTACCTCGCGGGCAGCACCGCTGGCGGTATTTTTACCGTCTTCGAACGGAATCTGAGGCAGCAGGGCATCGATTTCGGCAAGGGCAGCAGCACCGAGAACAGATGGCAAAACGAGAAGGGACGATGGAAGTTGTTGCATGGATTGTAATTAATGGACCCACAAAATACTACATTTCTGCCGATGCAAAAGTGCTGTTTTGTTTAAAATTCCGTATCTTTTTAGGTAGCGGCACGACGTGTTTTTTGTCATACACATGGAAAAGCCACAAACGGAACACATACAACGCAAGATCATTCATATAGATATGGATGCCTTTTATGCCTCTGTAGAGCAGCGCGATTTTCCTGAACTCCGCGGCAAAGCGCTGGTGGTAGGTGGCTCGCCCGAAGGCCGGGGTGTAGTGGCCACGGCCAGTTACGAAGCCCGGCGCTTCGGGGTACATTCGGCCATGTCGTCGCGCAGGGCTCTGCAGCTCTGCCCCGATATTATTTTTGTAAAACCCCGCTTCGATGTATACAGGAACGTTTCCAGGCATATACGCGAAATATTTGCCCGCTATACCGACCTAATTGAACCGCTTTCGCTCGACGAGGCTTACCTGGACGTAAGCGCCGACAAGGCCGGTGTGGGTTCGGCCATAAAGATTGCACAACTCATCCGGCAGGCCATCCGCGAAGAGCTGAACCTGACGGCTTCGGCCGGGGTATCTGTAAGTAAATTCGTAGCCAAGATCGCTTCGGACATGAATAAGCCCGACGGCCTCACCTTCATTGCTCCTTCGGAAGTAGAAGCCTTTATGGAAAAGCTGCCCGTAGAAAAATTTCATGGAGTGGGCCGTGTAACCGCCGAGAAAATGAAAGGTATGGGTCTGCATACCGGCGCCGATCTTAAAAAACTGCAGGAAGAAGAACTGATAAAACACTTCGGGAAATCGGGACGGTTTTTTTACCGCATTGTTCGCGGCATCGACAACCGGCCTGTGCAGCCTCAACGCGAAACAAAATCCGTAGCTGCGGAAGACACTTTTATGCAGGACCTGAACGAACCCGAAGCAATGGAAGCCGAACTGCAGAAAATTGCCGAACGGGTAAGCGGCAGGCTGCAAAAATACGGACTACGCGGGCGTACCATTACCCTGAAGGTGAAGTTCCATGATTTCCGGCAGATAACCCGCAATTATTCCTGCACACAGGCTGTAAACGACTATGAAAGCCTTTTCCGCACAGCGGCAGAATTATTACAAAAAATAGAACTACGGCCTGTGCGCCTGCTGGGTATTTCGGTATCTAATTTTGGAGAGGCACCGCAACGTTTGCCGCAGCGCAAGACGAACCTGAGCGGACAGCTCAGCCTGTTCAACGACGAAATATCCACGGAATAAGAGCAGATAGTTACAGACAAAAAAATCTTTGTGAGAATCTATTTCCCCCTCAGTGCGAAGGTTTTTGCCGGACTCACAATGCGTGTGGTTCCATCCGGCAGTTCTACCCGTACTTCTTTCAGAGCCAGCCAGGCGGCTTTTTTATACAGCACATCTGTCTTTACATAATTTGTGCGGTGTTCCGCTGCAAACAGTTCATTCCTTTTTTCATCGTACAGGGCCCAGTAAATGCCACCCATCCGAACAGCAAATTCTTCAGGTAAATCAGGCCAGACGGGCACCAGGCGCAAGCCCGTAAACACTTGTTCCTGCGTAAGTGTGTCGGCTCCTATATGTTCTGCAAAGTAAAATTCGGGAGCCGGCAAATCGGCCACCTCTATTCTGTAAACAATCTCAGCTTTCCTGATCCAGCATTCACCGGCGTATTCCGGCCGGAAAAAAAGTTTCCCTCCGTAAGCAGAAAAACTTCCGTTTTCCGCAGAAAAATCTGTTCCCCGCAATTCTTCCGACCCGAATATGCGTCCCATATCATTATCAATATGCAGGTAAACCGGCGAAGACAGCATGGTCGTATCCTGCGCGTACAGCAGAACTGAAAAAAGACTAAACAGAAACGCAACGGATAATTTTTTCATTGCAGCCTTAACGGATCAGAAAGCGGCGCATGGCCTGTATATACTCTTCTTTATCGCTGGGATGCGGCACATGGCCCGAATGTTCGAGCACCGAAATTTCGGCATGCAGGGTATCGGCGAGGCGTTTACCATACGAAAGAGGAAAAACACGGTCGTTGCGGCTCCAGATAACCGCATTCTGTGTAGCAGGCGAAAGCATTCCGCGGCGGTACAGATCGGCATGGTCTACCAGTTCGCGCATCAGGGCCCGCTTTTTAGCGGCATGCTTCTGCGTTTCCGACTCGAACATCTGCCGGTACACAAAATCGGGTATGGGCAAACTATCGTTCGACATTACAAAGCCCATAAGCTTTTTAAGATCTTCGGCCTTATGGGGTATAAAAAGGTCTTCCGGGCTTTTAACGCCGGCACGGTCGCACATCTGCCGTATGTCGTCCGGGCCGAAAGCCGGACCCGGACTGTTTACAATAAGCAGCTGACTGGCACCTCCGGGGCGCTGATTCAGCATTTCCATTGCCACAAAGCCTCCATACGAAATACCTACAATAGCCTGGGGACGTATATGCAGATGATCGCACAGCTTCCACATTTCGGCCGCCTGGTTGTGCAGGCTGGGTTGCAAACGGCTGTCTGACTCTCCGAACCAGAGCAGATCGGGCACCAGGGCCTTTACACTGTCGTCGAGCGAAAGCATGGCATCGAACCAGGTAGTGGCTCCGCCCACACCAAAGCCATGTACAAAAAGCACGGTGTTATCTCCGCTGCCTCCGAGGCTGTATGCAATCTGCGAAGAATCGGTACGGAACACATCGCTGCGGTAACCCGCGGCATACAGGCGGGCATCGCGCAGGGTGTTAAGTACGGCAAATAAATTAGTAAGGACCAGTACCACAAGTACGGCCAGCGCAGAGAGAATGATTCCGGCAATATAAAAACGGCGGCGTTTCATTCCTGTAAATATATACAAAAACCAGGCCGTAAAAACAGCTAACGGACACAATTAGCGGCGCTCCGCCCTATTTTTCAGCAGAACTGAAGGCAAAACGTACCGTGGGCCCCGTGCTGCTTCGCTCATCGGTGATCTCCAAGCCTTTATCAGGATAATAATAAGTGGTATGTTTAAGGTGTATGACAGGAACGTCGAGCGTAACCTTTGAGCCGGCCGCCTTTCCCAGGTAATTTTTTGCGATTTCCGATTCAGGGTTCAGTGCTTCTTCGGTAAGCAGTTGCTTTGTGTTACCCTGCAGGTAAGGTTCCATATCCTTGTAAAAAACAATGCGGTTCAGTTTAGCGCTGTTATCCTCCCAGATAAGATACAGTATGCAGTTCTTCTTCTGGCCGTTCGGATCGCGGTCGTACACATAAATGCGATAATCTTCGGTAAAATGCCGCTGATCGGTATAATAATACAGGCTTGTGCTTTGCCGGTCAAGCTGGGCTTCGGCCTCTGCCCGGCTCATACCCAGTTGTATGGAAAACACCGAAACATCACTGGCCGGCAGGTTTGGATACGATGTAATATCCACCTTTGTAATCTCTGTGATCTCTGAATTTTCTGCAGTTTCTGCCGTCTCCGGTTTCTGTGCCGCCGGTTTGGGCGACTTACAGGTAAACAGCAGCAGTACTAAGGCTAAACAGGTTTTCATAGATGGGGTATTTAGCAGTAAAGATATAAAAAAGGGCAGGGCCGCTTATAACATATGCTGTATGCTGCCGGGGTATAGCCGTGGCGGTTATACTGCCAAATACCTTAAATACTATGACGTTTCTTTATTTTCCAGGCGTTTTATGCCTGTTTTATGCAACAGCAGTTCAAGCATATTTTCATATTGCACCGGAAGCAGGTTCTTAAGCAAATGATTACCCATATATACCGAGTCGGCCTTAAAGCTGCCATCTTCATTATACACCTCCTGCGGGTTTAAGCTGCCTGCATCCAGTTCCTCACCCATTTCGAAACAGAAAAAATCTTCCGGATCGCTGTAGCGGTTACGAGGCAATACGCGTATGCGATTATGATCGTTCCGGTCGAAAAGATATACACGGCTGTACAGGTCAGAAGCAAAAGGCAGGAGACCTTTCGATAAAAAAACCCGGCTGTATGCTTCTGCAAAAAAGCTGTCCAGATCTTCGCCTGAATACAGCTGAAAATAATAGTCATGCTGAGTTTTGCAAAACACAGAATACCGCAGGTTACCATATTGCTGCAACCAGTTGATAAAATCGTCAGGATAGCCTGCATCCCGCATTTTCGCGGCCTGTTCTTCACTAAGCGGCGGCGCAGCGGTTATTGTGCCCCGGCAGCAAAAAGCTGCCATTTCGCGCAGGTTTTGCGGGCCGTCCATTACCCTTTTGTGTATAAGCGGGATAAAAGCATCGTACGTTTCACGGCTTACATTATACAAGGCAAATATGGCATAGTCCGAATCAAAGTCTTTCCAGAAATCGTCCTCCTCCTCAAATGCAAAAAAGCTGCATGTATAACAGTTAAGCGCTTCTTCCTCTTCGCCGCGTATCAGGTGCACATGCCCCCGGTTCAGGTACGAATTACCGGCATTTCCATACAGTATACCCAGCTGTGCCCAGGCCAGCCCTTCCTCTGGCCGGCCATTTTCGACGTGGCAATAGCCCAGCGTGGCATAAGCATTGGTTTCGGTAGGATTGGTTTCCAGTGCACGCCGGAAATATGGTTCAGCTGCATCAAACCCACGCTCGTCGAGTGTAAGGTAACCCAGGTTCAGCAGTGCATCTGTATATTCCGGGTCGGCCCCGAGGCATTGTTCAAAAAGTTCGCGGGCCATAGCAGGATTGTTAAATTCGTCGCGCTGCATACAGGCCATATTATACCAGGCAATGGCATACGAAGAATTCAGCGCAACGGCCCGCTCATAACAGCTGTAAGCTTCCTGTTTATAACCTGCCCGGCTTATATCCACACCGGTATCGTTAAGTGTCCCGCTGTTTGCCGGTTCCAGGTAAAGGGCGGCCAGTTCCCGCCGAAGGTCTTTCCTTTCAGCAAATACCCGGTCAAGAAATTCCAGGCCGGCCGGTGCTTTTTCGTCCTCCCAGAGAAAAATACCCTTTCCCACATCAAAAATATGCAGTCCGGGCAATGCCTGCAGTTCTTCCAGCAAACGCTGCTGCTCATACGCATAATACGTACCGGTATCCACTTTGTTGCAATACAGCTCTATATAGCTGCTGCAGTTGGCCAGATAAGGCTTTTGCGGCATAGAAACATTTTCCGGAATGGTTGCCGTTTCTCTGTACAGCATCTGCATTAAGGCCCCGCTTTCGTTTCCGAGTCCGATACGCAGCTGCTGTTCGGCCGTCAGTTCTGTATCGAAATATACCTCTGACAACACTTCTGCGATACGCCGGAGATCATAGCCTTCAGCATCCTGCAGAAAGATGTGATAGCGATTATTCATGGATAGTAGTATATGGTTCGCTGCAAATGTATCATTTAAGGGTTTAAGATTCTGGCAGCGTTCTTTTAATTACAGTAAATCCCCCAATCGAACAATACCGTTCTCTTTATTCTTCCTTGATTCCGTATGGTACGTAAATCCATACATTCAATTACTATTCTTTAACATCCAAAAGCATATAAGTATCTGGCAGCATGCCCCACGGCCTGCAAATTTATTACTTTCGCATGTATGGATGCACGGCAAAAGAAAGAAAAACCCCGGCCAGACGCTCCCCTGGCACCCTGGCAGAATAAACTGCACGAAATTATTTTCGAGGCCGATACTCCCGCCGGCAAGTTATTCGATATTGTACTGCTGGTATTTATTGTGCTGAGTATTATAATTGTGATTGCCGAAAGTGTAAAACCGATAGAAAAACAATACGGCGATATATTACGCAGCCTGGAATGGACCGTTACAGTAGCTTTTAGCCTGGAATACATACTGCGTATTTTATGTGTACGCAAACCGCTTAAATACATTTTCAGCTTTTTCGGTATTGTAGATCTGCTTTCCATATTGCCCACCTACCTGGGGCTTTTCATCAGCAGCACACACTACCTGTCGGTAATACGCTCGCTGCGGCTGCTCCGTATTTTCAGGGTATTCAAACTCAACCGCTTTGTGCGCGACAGTAATACCATACTTATTTCCCTGCGTAAAAGCCGGCACAAGATTGTTGTATTCCTGTTTTTTGTGCTGCTTACCAGCATTATTCTGGGTTCGCTTATCTACGCCATCGAACACGAAATAAATCCTGGCTTCAGCAGTATTCCCGAAAGTATGTACTGGGCCATAGTAACGCTTAGTACCGTTGGCTATGGCGACATTGCCCCGGTTACCCTGGCAGGTAAGGTAATTGCCTCGGTTATTATGATTATCGGCTACTCCGTTATTGCTGTGCCTACCGGTATTATTACCGCCGAACTGGGCCGCAGTAAGGACCGTGAGCAGCTGAGCACCCAGGTTTGCCCCTCCTGCTCGCGCGAGGGACACGATTCGGATGCCAGATACTGCAAATACTGTGGCCAGCATTTATAACAGCTTATGAAAACGCTTCTTATACTACTGCTGTTTTCCATGCCCGCCCTGCTTCCGGCACAGGTACATCCGCTTGGGCGTAAAGTAATGGAGCACCTGCACATAAACGACGACAGCTGCCTTACTCAGTTTATATCCGTAACGGCACTGCCCCATAAACCCGAACAGGCACTGGTAATTATACCCGTTTATGCCGATCGTTTCGACGAGGGCGGCTACGAACGCTATACCCTCGACGGACACATAGCCATTGCCGATACCCTGAGCGGCCGTATATGGTACTACCTGCACGAAAAGGCCAGGGACAACGGCTGGGCGTCTCTGGATCCGGAAGCACTTTCGGGTATTTACCCCGATATGGCACCCTATGAGCTGGCTCCGGGACAACACGCTTTTGGCATACGCATTCATTTCAGCGGAGCTTCTAAAGCCAATCCCGGCAGCTATACTCTGCTTTCGCTTTACCTGCCACAGAACGGCACCTTAAAAAAGGTGCTCGACCGCTTACCCTGCCATACATACCTGGGCGAGTGGGATACCCGCTGCGCCGGGAAGTTCAGCACTTCTGATGTACGTATAAAGATAGCCGGCAAACAAAGTGAAGGTTACTGCCACCTTATACTGAAACAGGAAAATTCCATAACCAAAACAATCCCTGGCACCAATGGCGATTGTACCGAAAAAACAAAGATCAGCGGCCGCAAAAAACGTGTAATGCGCTACCGGCAGGGCAGCTATCGTTAAATACCCGTTTACATCAGCAGAAACAGGTTTCGATAACAGCATCCTTATGCCTGCGTAAATGCTCCAGGTACATTGCCGCAGCCGGGCTCAGCTGTTTTTCCCGCAGCCATATAAGCCGCCATTTGGTTTTAACCGGCAGGCCCTCTACCGGCAAAATTTTCAGCCGGCCGCTCTTTATCTCTTCCCGTATGCCGATAAGCGGCATTACCGAAATACCCAATCCTGCCAGTACCGCCTGTTTCACCGCTTCATTACCCGTAAGCTCAATCTTTTTCCGGGCCTGGAATTTCTTCTGTTCAAAATAATCTTCCATCACCTTGCGGGTTGCCGAGCCTTCTTCCCTGTAAAGCAGCGCATATTTTTCGAGCTCCTCCTTCGATAATTTCTTACGCCCGGCTTCAAAAGCAGCGTTTGCAATAAAATACAGTTCATTATCCATAAGTACCTCTTCATAAACCTCAGGTTTCGCAGGCAGTATCGATACCAGCGCAAAATCGATATCGCCACCGGCCAGGCTTTCCATTACCCGGGCCTTATTCGTTACATCCATAATAAGGTCTATGCCTGTATGTTTCTGCATAAAACCTGCCAGAAAATACGGCATTACATACTTACCCGTAGATACAACACCAATAGACAAACGACCACTCAGCAGCCCTTTATACGCCTGGGTTTTATAATTTATGGCATACACCTCACCCAGTATTTTCTCCGACATGCGGTATATCTCCATTCCAAAATCAGTGATCCGCAGCCTTTTGCGCACCACTTCTGTAAGTGGAATGTCGAACTGATCCTGAAATTTCCGGAGCTGAATAGATACCGCCGGCTGTGTCATAAAAAGCTCTGCCGCGGCCTTGGTAATACTCCGGTTCTGCACCACTTTCGAAAATACCTGCAGCTGATGTAATGTGTAGTTCATAAATACTATTTATAATAAACATAGTAAATATAAATAAAAACATATGAACTACAATCCCGAATTTTGCCGCACAAAACATACGAACATGAAAAAAATAACCATTGCAAAAGGCGACGGCATCGGGCCGGAGATTATGGATGCCACCCTGAAAATAATTGAGGCATCGGGAGCCAGGGTAGAATTTGAAGAGATTGAGGTAGGCGAAAAGGTATACCTCGCCGGTAACTCATCGGGCATCAGTACCGAAGCCTGGGAAATAATACGGCGGAACAAAATTTTCCTTAAAGCACCTATTACCACACCACAGGGTGGCGGTTACAAAAGCTTAAATGTAACCACGCGCAAAATGCTGGGGCTTTATGCCAATGTGCGGCCCTGCAAAAGCTTTTATCCTTTTGTGAGCAGCAAACACCCCCATATGGACCTGGTTATTATACGGGAGAACGAAGAAGATTTGTATGCCGGCATTGAGCATCAGCAGACCGACGAAGTGGTGCAATGCCTGAAGCTGGTGAGCAGACCCGGTTGCGAAAAAATAGTGCGCTATGCTTTTGAATATGCCAGGCAATACGGCCGTAAAAAGGTAACCTGCTTTACAAAAGATAACATTATGAAGCAGACCGACGGCCTGTTTCATCAGGTTTTTGATGAGATAGGCAGCGAATATCCCGACCTTGAAAAAGAACACTGGATCATTGACATAGGGGCTGCAAAAATGGCCGATACCCCCGAAGTATTCGATGTAATTGTAACACTGAACCTGTATGGCGACGTATTATCGGACATTGCTGCGCAGATAGCCGGCTCGGTAGGACTTGCCGGTTCTGCAAACATAGGAGAGGAATGCAGTATGTTTGAGGCCATACACGGTTCTGCACCGCGCCGGGCCGGGCAAAATATGGCCAACCCCTCGGGCCTGCTGCAGGGAGCTATTCTTATGCTAAACCACATTGGCGAAGTGGAAGCAGCCGAACGTATACAGAATGCCTGGTTGAAAACACTGGAGGACGGTATACACACTTACGATATATTTAAGGAAGGCATAAGCAACACAAAAGTGGGTACTGCCGAATTTGCCGATGCTGTTATTGAACGCCTGGGACAAAAACCCCTGCAGCTGGAAGAAGTGCATTTTAAAAACAGCCCCATAGAGCTTAGGCCATACAGCCGCAAACCCGCCCAGCCTAAAGAACTTGTGGGTGTAGACCTTTTTCTGCACTGGAGGGGTACACAACCCGGCGAACTTGCCGAAAAACTGAGCGGCAGCAGTACAGCCAACCTGCAACTGCACATGATAAGCAACAGGGGTATTATGGTATGGCCCTCGGGCATGAAAGAAACCTTCTGTACCGACCACTGGCGATGCCGCTTTAAGGCAGCAGACAATGCTCTGCCACAGTCTGCAGAAATACCAGAGCTTATGAAGCTGATACAGGAACAGGGCCTGGAAATAATAAAAACCGAAAATCTTTACCGGTTCAGCGGGAAAGCCGCCTACTCGCTGGGACAGGGACAATAACAAAAACACCTATATAAAATGAATGGATTTCAGATACCGCTTCTGCAGGGAAGCTTCGAAAAAGAGGACGCTGTGCGTATCTTAACACAAATGGTAGATGTAAAGATCAGATACCACGAAGATAAAATCCGGGAAACGGATAACGAAGAGGATATAAAAATGCGGGAAACACGGATTCGGCAATTACAGAAAGATCTGCATGATATCCGCAGCCATATCCTGAGCACAGCCGGAAGGGTAGAACTAAAAAGCCACATACAGCTATGAAAGAGCCCGTGTATAAAGAAGCACTTATAAAAGGCGTATTTAGCCCGGAACAGGCAAAACAGATCATCTGCACCTTGTTTGGCAGTAAAATTCAGATGCACTCCGATTCCGCCTTCAGCAACTGGGTAAAGAAGGGCAGCCGCTCTGCGGAAGACAGCAGCCGCCGGAAAGAGCTCAGCGAATCGCTGCACAGGCTTGTTAAAGCGCTGGAAGCCATTAAAGAAAGCCCCGGAGAGGAGGTGCTGCTTGACTGTGAAGTGAAAATGCATTTTGTGAAACAGGATAAACGGCCGGCCAAAACCTCATAGCAGGCAACAACAGCAACACATCACCTGCATTCTTCTTGATAATGTGCCATTTACATTTTCTTAAAAAAACTTACCAACCCTTGTTTTTCTCTATTAAATGTATATATTTGAATAATTAACCAAAACCTTATACCTAATGTCTGTTCCTACCTGCGAATACGCTATCTCTCCCTAATTTTTCAGCTATTATTTATTTTACGGCTCCGGTAAGGTATATATATTCATAATATGATTCCTGCTACCGGAAATCTTCTTCCGTTGCGCTATACTTAACAGTATGCGCCTGTTTGCAGGTTCCTGTAAAACGCATTAAAAATCAAGCGGAGTATGCCGAAAATCCGATCCAAGAGTAGGCAATATCAATCCTTATAACATGCAAAAACATGTAATTAAAGGGAACCTGAAGGGTTTCCTTTGTAAAGACTGCAGCGAACCTGTTTTCCCTGCAAAAGTACAACTGTACCTGCCCTGGCAGGAAAAACAGGTGCTGGCCAATGTGGTGGCAGACACCAAAGAAACCTTCCGCCTGGTAAGCGAAAAAGAGGCAAAACAGCGCGAAAAGCTGCTTCTTGCCCAAACAGAAACTGATGCCGAAGGGAACTTCCGCATAGAAGTAGATTCCAAGCATGCCGGTTCGGCCTTCGACATCGACTTTAAATGTGCAAACGTACCCCGCGTCCTGCTCGGCGGAATCAAGGGAGAACCACGTCCTCCCCAGCCACCTCAACAGTTCCATCTTACAACCTTTGCACCGCGCTGGGGTATGCAAAAACAGGCAGGAAACCAGCAGGAAGCGGCAGAGATGCTCTTTAAATGGGAATACGTTATCCCTGCCAGGTGGTGGTGCTATATCCGTGGGCATTTCTTCGATACCTGGACCATTTGCGGACAACTGCGGAATTGCCAGACAGGCCAACCAATTGCCCGTGCCACTGTTGAAGCCTGGGATGCAGACCTTATTTCCGACGATTTACTGGGTTCTGCCACTACCGATGTCAACGGCCATTTCCGTATAGACTACAACAGTGCCGATTTCCGCCGCAATGCCTTTCCGCTCAACCTGGAAACCGACCCTGGCATTCCGTTCTTCAGCAGCGGGCCGGATGTATACTTTAAGGCAACACTCGGCGGAGTAACACTGCTGAATGAAGGCAAAGCCAACCGGCGCAACAATGTAGGGTACTGCCTGTGTGTGGATTTATGTACGGAAGCCAATATCCTGGAAAATATAACAGATACTTTTCCAAGCATATGGGCTAGTATAGGAGATGCTTTTCTTGTAGGCTGGAGCGGAGGACCACGTCATTTTGATGCAGCAGGCTATGCAGGACGCGAAAAGTATGTTCTTTCCCAAACAATTACGTTTAAAGGCCAAAGCGCTATATATTCGGCAAGTGGCAATCCGGTAGAATACCGGTTTCTGGTCAGCAAATCTACAACGCCCAATGGCAGTGGCATAGCTCCATCCTTTTCACCCGAAGAATGTGTTAAGCCTGCTGATGAATCATTCGTTCCCTCTGTTATTGGCACTCTTAGCCCTAAAGACATAACACTCGGCAATTCCGTTCTGGTTCTAAATGATTCTGAAGATTTCACTGATGCTAATGAAGGCTGGTTCAGCCTTAGAAATGCCCTGGAACGTACTTGCAGAGCTAACAGCATAAATCTTGAGGATTATATCTGGATTCCCAATAGTTCTCTAATGAGTTTTGATACGGAAAAACTGATTCCATCTCACAATATTGCCGGCTTAAGCATAAATGCAGGCGAACCTTTTCCTGAAGAACAGAAAATTCCGATCGAAAAAATTGCGATTCGTTTCGAAGCCCGTGAAGTAATTGATGCAGCAAGTGACAATTACGCCACCCTGCCTTACAGTGGCCAAACACTTAATTCCGTTATAGTCTGCAATACACTTAAGCCATTCATCAGGCTGGAAGTAGAAGATTTAAGTTCCAACCCATGTGCCCCCGTCAGTGGTGACATTTATGGGTTGTATACCTTATACCACCCATATTTGGCAAGCTTTTCAATTCAACTAAGCAGTGCTGATAATAGTATTGTTCGTCAACTTCATCAGCCTCCTATCCTGCCACTAAGATCAAATACAAACCCTGCTATAGTTGGAGGCAATAACAGGCTCAAAATCAACGATCCTGACAATCTAATAACCTGTAATTACACCCTTGAACCCACCACAATTAATACCAGGTTACATAATGGTATGAACCGTGTAGCAATAACGTTTACAGCCGATGATGATCTCAGACACAGCTTTTATTATGAAGCTTCACGTCGTTGATATTTAATTACGAAGAGGCTGTCTAAAAAGTTAGGCAGCCTCTTTCATTAATTTAGAACAGGGTTATGAGTTGTTTTTTCTAACTTTCTTTATTCCTGTTCTTCGGTTTTCTTTTTTTCTCTAAGGTATACATACCCAATAACGCCGATGAAACCTCCGGCAATCGGATTAAGTATAAGTTCGATTATGCTTCCATGAATACAAAGCATATTTACCCCGAATTTCTCACTGCCAAAGGTCAAAATAACAATGCGCACCTCCCTGCTACGCTGGGAGGGCTTTTTTATGCCTCCACCCACACTAGGCAAGACTTTCATTCCGGGATTGCTCCGCCATCCCTACTTACCAAAGGTCAAAATGTAAAAGCATTCATCCCTGCAAAGCAGGGAGGGCTTTTTTTATGCCTCCACCCACACTAGGCAAGACTTTCATTCCGGGATTGCTCCGCCATCCCTACTTACCAAAGGTCAAAATAACAATGCGCACCTCCCTGCTACGCTGGGAGGGCTTTTTTTATGCCTCCACCCGCTCAGGCAAGCCTGGCAGGTTACGGCATAAAAAAAGCATCCTGCCTGGGGCAAGATGCTTTACATTCTCTTGTGGAGCCGGAGGGATTCGAACCCTCGTCCAAACACGTGACCAATAAGCTTTCTACACGTTTATTCTGCCTTTTAATTGTAGGCCCGCAACCTGAGGACAGACACCCTAACTGCGGACTTAGTTACTGTTTCTTATCCCTGCACCGTAACACAGCAGGAACCAGCCTTATTTGGTCGAGGCTTCCGGACCCGGCCCTAAAGGCTCGTACCGGGGGAAACCGCATGTTGCTAATCTATCTGATTAGGCAGCCATTGCAAAGTTGTAGCTATTGCCACTTAAAAGTTGATGGTCGAGATTTAAGGGGTAACCAACAGTCCCCTACGTGCTTACTTACCGACCTGCCGCGCTGTCAAAACCAGTCGACCCCGGTAACCTGTATTAGTACTGACGCTGATACATCTTATCGGCCAAGGCTTTCTTTACGAAAGGCTTTACCTTCGTTTGCTTCTTTACCATTACCAGCAGGTAACGTAACGATACAAATATTGCTCCTGTTATAAAAAACAGGAACGAACCACGGGTGCCGGTAAGCAACGCTACCATACCTCCCGCGATAATCAGCCACCCTAAGGCGCCGACAGCCTTTAAGACTTGTTTCTTCTTCGTCATTTCCTGTAAAAACAATTAAGTTTTTGTGCTATACAATCTGCAAAATTACTAAAAAAAAGAACACTGCAAACTGCGCTTGTGTTAAATTTTGTTTAGCACAGTCTGTGCCCTTACTTATAGTATACGCAATTTGTATACCAAATGTTTCTAAAACAACCTTAAAACTGGAAGTAGATAAACTTCTGCAGGTCGCCGCTTACAAACTGATATACAAAAAATACGGCCACTACGGCAAACACGGCCTGCAAAGCCTGCGGCCAGGAAGCAAAGAACTCCCGGTATTTCTCTTTAAAGGAGGCGGGCAGCCAGTGTATAATCATGCCCAGTACAAAAATGAGGAACACTTTCCAGTAAGCAAGCAATATATCGGGAGCCAGCTGTATATTGAACTCGTACCACATTTTATTGAGCATATCTTTGGCCGTTTTCATTTCGGGAGTATTGATAAGCTCCTGCGCCTGCCCGCGCACATCGGACTTTTGCGCATCGGCAGCCCTGAAAAAGATGCGGGTAAGGGAAATAAACACAAAAGTAACCAGTATACTAAAAATACGAACCAGCCAGGTATTATTGTCTTTAATGGGCGAAACGCGCCGCCACTGCCGGTAAAACACCATTCCCAGGCCATTGAGTCCGCCCCAGATCACAAAATTCCAGGATGGACCGTGCCACAGGCCCCCTACCAGCATGGTTATCATCATATTGATATCGGTGGTAATGATCTTTTTAAGTTTTTCGAGTCCAAACCCAAAAGCATAAATGAGCAGGGCCAGAGGAGCAAACACACCAATAAGGGATACACAGCCGAAAAGCACATAATCGGCAAAGCGGTACTCGGGTATCTTTATAAAGGCAAGATAGTACTGCCAGCTGAGCACTCCCACAATACTGCCGATAATAAGCAGCCACAGAAAGGTACCTGCACTGGCCCTTTTGTTGCCTCCCAGCGGAATATACAGGTAGTCGCGCAGCCAGGTAGAAAGCGATATGTGCCAGCGGCGCCAGAAATCGGTAACATTAAGCGCCTTGTAGGGCGAATTAAAATTTTGGGTAAGATGAAAACCCATAAGACCGGCCACACCGATGGCAATATCGGTATAGCCCGAAAAATCGGCGTATACCTGCAACGAATAGAGCATAATGCTCATAAAGTTTTCGAAGCCTGTATACATACCGGGATTGGCAAATACACGGTCGATAAAATTCACGGCCATATAATCGCCTATAACAAGCTTTTTTATAAGTCCGTTCAGTATCCAGAACACAGCAATACCAAAGGCTTTGCGCGAAAGGGAATAGGGTGCGTACAGCTGCGGCAGAAATTCGGATGCCCGTACAATGGGGCCAGCCACCAGCTGGGGAAAAAAGGAAACGTAAAAACCAAAGTCGAACAGCGAGCGGGCGGGCTCCAGGCGGCGTTTGTATACATCGAGCGTGTAGGAAAGCGTCTGGAAGGTATAGAATGAAATACCTACCGGCAGTACAATTTTATCAATATCGAACATATTGCCGCCGAAAAATCCGTTGCCGAATACCGCCAGATGGTTAATAACCTTAGCACTGCCGTCGAACAGGGTATTGTAGCTGGCAGTAAAGAAATAGGCGTATTTAAAATAGGCCAGGACAGACAGGTTTATGATAACGGATGCCGATACAAGCAGCAGCCGCAGCCAGTTTCTGGAAGAGCGGCTTATGATCCTGGAAAAATTGTAGTCCATTACAATGGTGAACAGCAACAACAGGAAAAAAAGACCGCTTGTTTTATAATAGAAGAAAACGGAAACAAGAAAAAGAAAGAGCGAGCGCAGCTTTTTACGATCGTATACAAACGAATCTAACAGCAATACCCCGGCAAAGAAAAGCCAGAAGAACATCCCTGTAAAAATAAAGGGCGACTCGGGTGAGTACATGAAAAAGGCTTCCAGAAATTTTAAAACGGCTTCCATGCAGTGCTCTTATCGTTTGTTTTGTTGTACATACATTGTGTAGCGTTGTATCAGCGACTCGAACATAAGATCGCCTATGAGCTTGTATCCGGCTCCGGTAAAATGAATACGATCGGAGGCAGCCAGACCGTTGGCCTGCCAGGTGGCCATACTCCCGAAGCCACCCATAATGCTGAACATATCCCACACACTAAGTCCCCGCTCTTTTGCCATCTGGAACATGGCATCTTTTACGGGACCTGCATTGTAGTTTACGTAGCGCTTACGGAAATAGGTATCGTTATTGGTAACAAAAAGCACAGCACAACCGGGTGCTGCCTGTTCGATAAGATCGAGCAGACGACCATAATTTTTCATAAATACCTCTTTGGAAAAATTACTTCCGTGGGCATCGTTTACACCTATAGCCAGTATTACCAGGTCGGGCTTAAGTACCGAAAGATGCTCTGCGAACTTCTGGCAGCGCAGGTAGCTGGGCACCGAAGCGCCGTTTACACCAATGGCATGATAGCTGAAGCCGGGATCGTCGTTTACGAACTGAACGCCGTACAGGGTAAAAAAATTCTGTCCCGGGGCTGATTTCCGCAACTGGAAATCGGCTACTTTTTCGTAACCGGAGAACTCAATTTCGGTATACCCTTTGTCGGGGTATGTGGTAATACGCGCAGGCATGGCCGAAAGCGGGAATATCTCGAAAGAAGCGGAATCGATGCGGTGAAAGATGCGCAGTTTATTGAAATCGTAGTAGCCCTGTACCCGGTTATTGGGGTCGATACGTACTTCTGTAAGCGTATCGTAAGTGGTAACACTAATACCGCTCAGACCCAGTTCGCAGGAAGAGCTCTGTACATTACGGCAGGCGCTCCAGTTACCGGAATAACTTACCGAATAATTGGACGGGCTGTTGGTCTTTGCCATTTTAAAGGGAAATACAAAACCCCTGGGGCCGCTCATACCAGGCAGCATGTGCTCCAGCTTATCGCGGAAACGCCCGCTGTGTATATCGGCCTGTACATGGCTCCCGCCTATATGCACAATATTAAGCGAACCTTTGCCCAGGTTCAGCAGGTTATCCATCTTTTGCAGGAATCCTAACAAACGGCTGCTGTCGCCGGGCGACTGAATGGTATTAAGGTCGTAATGTACAAAACCATAAGGGTGCTCCTGCAGGGGATACTGCGGGTACTGTGCCTGTAAAACAAGCGGGGCAAAGCACAAAACGATATATAGTATGGTTGATTTTCTCACTGTTTTTTACGGTCGGCTTCGGCCTGCAGCGATTTCATCTGCTTGCGGAAGCGGTATTCATTATAATCGTCGATAAGGGCTTTGGTAAAAAGTTCGGCAATTTTTTCGGCCCCGTCGCGCGTAAAGTGTATATAATCGGGGCCTGCCAGGCGTTGTTTTACCCAGCCGGGCATGGAATTACGGCCACCCATTACAGCATACATATCCCAAAAGCCGCAGCCGGTTTCGAACGAAGCCTCTTTAAGCGCTGTGCGCACCTCCTCCAGGTAGGGCCAGGTTTGCAGCTGTCCGTTCACCCGCTTGCTCATATCGGCGGGCCCTATGGTAATGATACAGGCATCGGGAGCCACTGATTTTACATATTCGAGCTGCGCCTTAAATTCGCCTTTATATTTCTCCACACTTTTAGGTCCGCCAACGGAGGGCAGCATATTACCGCCGAACTCCATCAGTATAAGCCGGGTATTCATAAGCGACATCATACGGCTGTAACCGCTTTTTTCTACGGCTGTAAAACGGGTACCTGCACTGCCCCGCATGGGAATATTATCTACGGTAACACCGGCACCGCCGTCGAGGGCTATACCATATACATCGGGCGAAGGGCCGTTAAACTGCAGGGTAAAGGTATTGGGCAGACTCTCGAAGCTGAGTTTAATTACATTAACGCCATCGCCGGCTTTCAGGTCGGCACTTTTGCCACTGAGCGAAACGCTTACCCCTGCCGCACAGTTGCCGTAATAAATACGCACGGCCCGTATATCTTTATTGCGTTCGTAACCGATATTACTCTTGCTGAAGCGTACCGAAGCGCTGTTGCCACTGTAACTGCAAACGGCCAGCATCGCACCGTAGCGTTTGTGCGGGGCTTTTTGCTCGGTGGTGCCGAATACGGCATAACGGGTCCAGTTTTCGGAGGCACTCTGGAAAACCGAAGAAGCACCTATCGGCTGCACGGCTGGTACCAGACCCGCTCCCGAACCACCAAAAAGCTCCTGCAGACGGTCGCGCAGGTAACCGCTTATGCGGTCGCCCTCGATCTGCGAATCGCCGTAATGCATCACCCGAAGCAGGCTCTTTTTGTCTTCGCGCACCGAATCGAGTGCGGCAAAGAAAGGATAAAGCACCTCTTTATGTGCATCGGGGTATTTAATGCGGGTAGAATCTTTAGGATCGTTATGGAAAATCTTAAGCGAATCGGCAATATTCAGCGAATCGCGTATAAAAAGACTATCGCGCTTAATATCCAGTGCAAAGGTGGCATCTTTATAGGTAACCGTATCCAGGAACAGCTGCGACAGGCTCATAAAGCGCAGCGTGCCTGCCGGGCCAAGCTGCAGCCCCTCTTTGGGGAATAACAGCGATATGCCGCAAAGCATACTCAGGCAAAGCAAAACGAACAATAAAACTTTTTTCGGCTTCATCCGCAGCTATTAATTTGGGCAAAAGTAACGTTCGCATTTGGCATATAGGTATATCGCGGCAAATGTTTTCAACATAAAAAGTATTAAAAGCCGTTTTTCACGCTGCTGTAAAATAGCTACTTTTGTGTCAAACAGAACTAAGGAATGCTTCAATCAATGACCGGCTTCGGCAAGAGTGCCGCTGAGACAGAAAACTACAGAATACGCGTTGAAATCCGCTGCCTCAACAGCAGAAATATGGATATTATCCTGAAACTGCCTACGGCTTTCCGCGAATTTGAGTATGAGCTCAGAAGCCGGATCAGCGAAGTTCTGATGCGGGGTAAGGCCGATGTATGGATACTGGCCGACGCGCTGAAAACGGAAAACGGCGGCCGCCTGAATATGCCCATAGCCGTATCGCTGTATAACGAGCTTATGGAGTTCAGCCGCCAGACAGGCGCTCCCTCCGATGGCATACTGGAATCGGTAATGCGCCAGCCCGACGTATTCCGTACCGACGATACTACCGCTTCGGAAGCCGATGCCGCCGCCCTGCGCAAAGCCCTGGACGAAGCCCTGGAACAGGTGCGCTCTTTCCGCGTACAGGAAGGTAAACACCTGGAAAAAGACATATTGCTGCGCATCGATCATATTGCCGCAGGCAAAGAGGCCGTAAAACCCTTTGAGCAGCCCCGCGTAGAACGTATGCGCCGCCGCCTGCAGGAAAATATACAGGCTACCCTGAACCTGGACAGCATGGATGCCAACCGTTTTGAGGAAGAGCTTATCTATTACATGGAAAAGCTGGATATTACCGAAGAAAAAGTACGCCTGCTGGGCCACCTGAGCTACTTCCGCGAAATTGTAGGCGGCAATACCCCCGATGCCGGACGTAAACTCGGCTTCCTGGCCCAGGAAATAGGCCGCGAGATAAATACCATAGGCAGTAAGGCCAACGACGCGGATATACAGAAAGTAGTAGTGGGCATGAAAGACGAACTGGAAAAAATAAAGGAACAATTACTGAACATTCTTTAAAAATGCACGCTGAAAAGAAACGCTATACCTTAACGGCAGCCCTTCCCTATGCCAATGGTCCGGTACACATCGGGCACCTGGCCGGCTGCTATATTCCGGCGGATATATATGCACGGTACCTGCGCCTGCGCGGAAACGATGTGCTTTTTGTATGCGGTTCCGACGAACACGGCATTCCCATTACCATAAAAGCCCGCCAGGAAGGTGTTACACCCCAGCAGGTGGTAGATAAATACCATGCCATTATGGGTAATGCCTTCCGCGATTTTGGTATAAGCTTCGATGTGTATTCGCGCACCAGCTCCGAAGTGCACAGGAAAACCGCCTCGGAGTTTTTTCTGAACCTTTACGAAAAAGGCGAACTGCTGGAAAAAAGCTCGGAAGAGTTCTTCGACCCGGAAGCAGGCGAATTCCTGGCCGACCGCTACATTACCGGCACCTGCCCCAACTGCGGCAACCCGGAAGCATATGGCGACCAATGCGAAAAATGCGGCAAATCGCTCAGCCCGGACGAACTTATCGATCCCCGCAGCAAACTCTCTGGTGCTACTCCTGTAAAAAAAACAACCAAACACTGGTATATAGACCTTGGTAAACACCAGGATACCTGGCTCAAAAGCTGGATCGCCTCTAAAAAGGACGAATGGAAAAGCAATGTATACGGGCAGTGTATGAGCTGGCTGGGCGAAGGCGAAAATAAGCTGAAACCCCGAGCCGTTACCCGCGACCTTTCCTGGGGTGTGCCCGTGCCCGAGCAGGTTCCCGGCCACGAAGGCAAAGTATTGTATGTGTGGTTTGATGCGCCTATCGGTTATATTTCGGCTACCAAAGATTTTTTCGAACGTGGCAGCAAACCGGGCTGGGTAAAAGGCGAAAACTGGAAAGACTACTGGACGCTGGAAGGTGGCAGCAGCCTTATTCATTTTATAGGTAAAGACAACATTGTATTTCACTGCATTATTTTCCCGGCGATGCTGCAGGCCCACGGCGGACTGCTGCGCCCCGAAAATGTGCCGGCCAACGAGTTTCTGAACCTGGAAGGCAATAAAATATCTACCTCGCGCAACTGGGCTGTATGGCTGCACGAATACCTGCAGGAAATGCCCGGCCGCGAAGACGAGCTGCGCTATGTGCTTACCTCGAACATGCCCGAAACCAAAGACAACGATTTTATCTGGAAATACGACGGTACCGATAATACTACCGACAGCTACCAGGCCCGGGTAAACAACGAACTCGTGAACAACCTGGGTAATTTTGTGCAGCGTGTGCTGGTGCTTACCCATAAATATTTCGGAGGCAGTGTACCCGATGTACAGGCCGAAGCACACAGCGGCGAACATGCAGCCCTGTACGAGCGCATAAACGATTGCCGAACACAGGTAGAAAGCCGCCTGGAAAAATTTGAATTCCGTGCTGCCCTGCTCGAGATTATGAAACTCTCGGGCTATGGCAACCAATATATGCAGAGCTTTGAACCCTGGAAACTGTTTAACTCCGACCCGCAAAAAACTGCCGTTGTTTTATACAACTGCATACAGCTGAGTGCACACCTTGCCGTGTTGCTGGAACCTTTCCTGCCTAAAACTGCAGCTAAACTGCAGCATATACTGTCTGTAAACAACATAAGCTGGAACCTGCTGAACCAGCCGGACATACTCCCCGGAGGCACAATGCTGGGCGAACCGCAGCACCTTTTTAAACGTGTGGAAGAAAGCGAAATAAACCTTCAGCTGGAAAAACTGGAGCAGGCACGCAAGGCCTCCGAAGCTGCCAAACCAGCCGCAACAGACGAAAACAAAGCCATTGCCCCGGCCAGGGACGAAATACAGTTCGACGATTTTGCGAAAATGGACATACGTATAGGTACCATCCTCGAAGCCGAACGCGTACCCAAGGCCGATAAACTGCTGCAGCTTAAGGTAGATACCGGTATAGATGTGCGTACCATACTCAGCGGCATTGCCATGCATTACAGCCCGGAAGAAGTTACCGGACGACAGGTATGTGTACTGGTAAATCTGGCACCGCGAAAAATGCGTGGTGTAGAAAGCGCCGGTATGATACTGATGGCCGAAGATGCACAGGGCAGGCTGCACTTTGTAAAACCCGAACAACTAATAAATAACGGCGCCGAGGTACGTTAAACTTGATTATTCCGCCAATAATTCTAAATTTGTGAAAACACTGCGGGAGTTATGAAAAAGGGAATAAAAATCGTTCTGATTATCGCAATACTGGCACTGCTGGCCGGTTCGGGTATTGTATACTGGAATTATTATTTCGTATACAGAGAAGGAACCCGTGTAGGTATACTGTACAAACTTTCGAAAGAAGGGGCTGTATTCAAGACCTATGAGGGCGAAATTATACAACCCGGCATACGCACCTCCAGCGACAGCAAAATCGGTTCTAACGTATTTCATTTTTCCATAAGCGACGATAAACTGGCCGAACAGCTGAACAACCTGCAGGGTAAAGAAATTGAGGTACATTACGTACAATACCGGCATACCCTGCCCTGGCGCGGCCGCAAATATCCCGAACACGACGGGCAGTATATTGTAGATAAATTTGTATCCGTAAAAAATGAGAATCCGAACGGATATGGTTTATAAATATACGTTTCTTTTAAGTTCGTTTTTCCTGCTGGGCAGTTTCCTGTTACCCGCCCAGAAAACGCTGGATGGTACCGAGATTCGCACCTCCAAAAAACATATTACCGTAGAGCCCCAGGGCCAGGAACTGCCTTTCCGGCGTTCGGAGGTATTCCGTTTTATGCTGGATCCGCATTTTCACGAGCATGAGGGCATGTACATTATGGATACCGTAGTGGTTATCACCGGCAGCTGGTTCCGGCAGTACAGCGGCCTGGAAGCAGGTTTGCATTCCATGCAGCTCAAAGGCAAAAACATACCCAGGCTCAGCCAGTTTTCCGTTTCTATTGGCGACCCTATGAGTCCCAGCGATGCAAGCGATACCCTTGGTATACACATATCCCTTTCCTATAAAGGGCCGGGGCGTTTTAAAAAACCATTCCCGCTGGCCATACACGTAAACGGCAGCGATGCACAGTCGATGGCCTGGGGCTATATTGCGGCACCCGTAAGCCTGCCCATGCTCAGCGACTCCTGTATACAGGAAATACTACCGGCAGAGGTAGGCGAATTCAGTTCCGGCTTTATACAGGAAATTCATTTATTACGAACCATGCCCGCCAAACTGCGTATAAATTTTTACGATTCGCGCCGTACCATGTGTATCGAATCCTTCAGCAAACAGGGTATCGAAAAGGCATCCTGGGAAATACGAAACATTGTACTCCGCTTTCCATGAGATAAAAAAGTAAACAGCACATACATGAAACCTAAATCCCTGCTTTTCACAGCACTGGCGGCCCTCATCACCTCCTGCGCTTCGAAAGAGTCGGTTCAGGTAAAATTTATTCATGCGGCAGCCGGCAGCGGCAGTGCCGATATTTACTTCCAGGATGCAATACTGGCTCCCGGTATATCTGCCGCAGGCTCGGCAGGTTATTTCAACATCGAACGCAAGGAAAAAGAGCCCTACTACGGCGAAATACGTTCGCACGACAACGGTGCTGTACTGGGCACGGTAAACAACCCCGCCTGGAATAGCGGAAAACGCTACACGGTAGTACTTTTTGGCAATAACAACCAGTTATCGAAAGAACTTTTCGGCGACAGCTACTCGGTACCGCCTTCAGGCAAGGCCAACCTGCGCTTTATGCATTTTGCACCCGATATGCCGGAAGCAGATGTTTACCTGGATCAGGAGCTGCTGTTCGACGATGTATCGTACTATGGCGATAATATTTTTAACGGCACCCGTCCGTTTACGCTTGTAAATGCCGGCACACACAATATAGAGATACGTAGCACCACCAGGCCCGAACGCCGTTTTACCCGCAGCTTTGTGCTGGAACCCGGCAATACCTATACCCTGTTCAGCTGTGGCAATGCCGGCTCTGAAGGCAGTGCTGCCTTTACGCTGGATATGGTGCTGCATTAAGCTTTAAGCCGCACAGAACAGGTATCAGTCTTTAAAAGACACGTTAAAAAACCCTTCGCGGATCTCCAGTATGGTTCCGTCATCGCTGCGTGCGTTCAGCTCAAACACTCCGCTTACCTTTTGTGCATCGGGGTCGAACACATCCAGGCGCACAAAACCTTCCGTATCGGAGGGATGATCGCGGAATATCTTATCGAAGTTATTATTCCCGTAATAAAACACCGTATTGGAACCGGTAAAGGGGATGGGGGTTCCCAGACTCTGCGGATTGAAATAGAAATTGAGCTTTACTTCGCCGTCGGGCCGGTCTTTATTAATAAAATTACCCACCCAGGAACCGGAAACAAACAGGCGGTTATCCGACGGAACCAATGTGGCATTGGCGAGTTTATTAGAGGCTTTAAATTCCTGACCGTTTATTTTGCAGCGGAAAATGGCATCGTTCCAGGCGGGTTTATCGCAGGCTGCAATACCAAAAGCACATAAAAGCAGGAAAAACAATGGACGTATTTTTTTCATAAGATCTTTTTTTCAAAGATCAGTTTAAGCCAGTGTATACGTCCTACATCAAATGTAGTATTTACGAGGGTCAGGAAAGCTGTTTATAAAATTCCCACATAAGTATACCTGCTGCTACCGATACATTCAGCGAGTGTTTGGTGCCCTCCTGGGGTATTTCTATAGCCGAATCGCATATTTTAAGAATATCTGCACTTACACCCCGCACCTCGTTACCCAGCACCAGCAGATGCTTCTGCCCGGCGGGGAAAGCACTGCGATGCAGCAGCAGCGGCTCATCGGTTTGTTCGGCAGCCCATATCTTATAGCCCTCTGCCTTATATTGCAGCAGGCATGCGGCCAGGTCAGGCGCATGAGTCCAGTGTACGCTGCCTGTAGCACCCAGGGCTGTTTTTTGTATTTCCGGATCGGGCGGGCAGGGTGTATAACCACCCAGTATCACCTGCTGTATACGAAAAGCGTCGGCCGTGCGGAATACCGCGCCCACATTATGTCCGCTGCGCAGATTATCCAGGGCTACCACAAGCGGAATTTTGGGGAGGCTCTTAAATGCATCCTCCCCTATTCTTCCAAGTTCTTCGAGCTGCAGCTGGCGCATAGTTCACTCAGGCCTTAGTGCGGGTTTGTGCATCGGCCACGGCTACGGCAGCCATATTTACAATTTCGCGTACCGAACAGCCTATCTGGCATACGTGTGCCGTACGGTTCACACCAAGCAGAATGGGACCAATGGCATCGCCTACACCAAACGATTGTAATAGTTTATAACTGATATTTCCCGAACTCAGGCTGGGGAAAATAAGTGTGTTTACTTTCTGGTTTACCAGTTTGCTAAAAGGAAACACTTCGCGCAGCATATCCTGGTTAACAGCAAAATTGGCCTGCAGTTCGCCATCTACGATCAGGTCGGGATATTTTTCCTGTAATATAGCCGTTGCTTTAGCCATTTTTTCGGCATCGGGGGCAGAGCTTCCTCCGAAATTCGAGAACGACAGCAGGGCTATTTTGGGGTTTACATTAAACCTGCGTACCGTTTCGGCAGCCGAGAGTGTAATATCTACAATTTCGTCCACCGTAGGGTTTATATTTACGGTAACATCTGCCAGGAAAAAGAGGCCTTTCTTGGTAGGCAGCACATACATACCTGCGGCTGTTTTTATCCCTTCTTTACGGCCGGCTATCTGAAATATGGGACGTAATACCTCTGTATACTTTTTGGTAACACCCGATATAAATGCATCGACCTCGCCATTCTCGAGCATCATAAGCCCGTAATAATTGCGGTCGCGCATCAGTTTTTGAGCATCAGTAAGCGAAATACCCTTACGCTGCCGTTTTGCGTAATACTGTTCGGCATACAGGTGGCGCTTATCGTGTTCTTCGAATACATCAATAAAAGTAGCTCCGTCCAGATCCAGTCCGTTGTTATCGGCCAGCTGTTTCATCTGGGCCATATTCCCCAGCAGTACAGGCTCGCCTATACCTTCGTCCAGCATAATCTGCGCGGCCTTAAGCACTTTTTCGGAGCTGCCTTCGGCAAATACCACCTTTTTGGGCGCTGCTTTGGCTTTTTGCATAATACTGCGGGTAAACACATCATTAAGCCCGAGGCGCTCTTTCAGGTGCTCTTTGTACAATTCCCAGTCGCTGATGGGTTCGCGGGCCACTCCGCTTTCAACAGCAGCGCGGGCCACAGCCGGGGCAACGGTATAAATAAGCCTGGGGTCAACCGGTTTGGGAATAATATATGTAGGTCCGAACGCAATATTACGTTCGTTATACACGGTGTTTACCACATCGGGTACGGCCTGCTTGGCCAGATCGGCCAGGGCATGCACGGCGGCCAGCTTCATTTCTTCGTTAATACGTGTAGCACGTACATCCAGCGCTCCGCGGAAAATGTAAGGGAAGCCCAGCACGTTGTTTACCTGGTTGGGGTGGTCGCTGCGACCGGTAGCCACAATAACATCCGGACGGGCGGCAATGGCCTCTTCGTATTTAATTTCCGGATCGGGGTTTGCCAGCGCAAATACTACCGGATTTTCAGCCATACTGCGTATCATTTCCTGGCTTACTATATTACCTTTTGACAGACCTACGAAAACATCGGCATTTACAAAGGCTTCTTCCAGGGTATGGATGTCGCGCGCGGTAGAAAAATAGGTTTTATGCTCATCGTCTGTTTCGCGGTCTTTACGTATAACGCCTTTAGAGTCGAGCATTACAATATTATCCCGGTTTACGCCCAGGGCTTCGAACAGGCGTGCGCAGGAAATAGCGCTGGCTCCGGCACCGTTAAACACAACACGTGCTTCGGCCAGGTTTTTACCGGCTATCTCCAGTGCATTCAGCAGGGCCGCTCCGGCAATAATAGCCGTACCGTGCTGGTCGTCGTGCATAATGGGTATGCTCAGTTCTTCCTTAAGACGTTTTTCTATGTAAAAGCAGTCGGGGGCCTTTATATCTTCCAGGTTTACTCCGCCAAAGGTAGGTTCCAGTGCTTTTACCACCTGCACTACGCTTTCGGGGTCGCGGGCATTAAGCTCGATATCGAACACATCGATATCGGCATATATTTTAAAGAGCAGGCCTTTACCTTCCATTACGGGTTTCGAAGCCTCGGCCCCTATATCGCCCAGGCCCAGTACGGCAGTACCGTTAGAAATAACCGCCACCAGGTTGCCTTTGGCAGTGTACTTATATACATCTTCGGGGTTCTCGGCAATTTCCATACAGGGAACGGCCACACCCGGCGAGTAGGCGATGGAAAGGTCGCGCTGACTGTTAGCCGGTTTCGAAGGGATCACTTCCAGTTTACCCGGACGACCGTTAAAATGGTAGTCCAGGATATCTTTCTTACTGATTTTACTCATATCCTAATTATAAACAAACAAGGTACAAAGGAAGTAAATATTTACACATTCCACAGTTTGGGGTAGTGCGCACTTTATACGCTTTAGCGGACAGAACTCTTTTTCTTTTGTGCAGAATATACATTTTTTGCAAGCCGGAAATTTCACAAAAAATACAGTAGATTATGAAACAGCAACATAAACATGTAAGAGGCTCCAGGTATTGTGACGTATGGGTCTGGCAAATTTGTTAAACTCCCGTTAACTCTATACTAACAAAAAAAACATGGCACAAATAATGTTAGAAAATGAGTCGGATAAACTATACAATTTACATGACAAAGTTCTATTTTTCATTAGCCAGCGCTATGCTTACCATAGGGTTAGCAGGCGCCCAGACCCGCTACGTGGATGCGGGCGGAACAGATGCAGGGGACTGCTCCTTACCGGGAAGCCCCTGTGCAACAATCAGCTACGCCGTATCAGAGGCTGTAGCAGGAGACTCGGTGGTACTTGCCCCCGGAAATTATGCGTTTACCAGCACGCAACTTATCGAAAAGGCAGTTACCGTTTCTGCGGCCAGTATTGCCAGCAAACCCGTTATTACCACTTCGGCTTCAGAAGCCATTACCATTAATGCCGACAATGTAACCATTCACGGCTTACGCCTGCAACTGGGCCTTACAGCCGGCAGCGGTCTTAAAGGCATTGTTTCGTCAGGTAGTTTCAACAACCTTAGCATTACCAACAACGAAATCCTGAGCTCAAAAGCACTTGCTACAGGTATGGTATTCGGCAGTTACGCCATACACCTGTATGGCGCAGCCGGGCAAACGGTAAACATCCAGAACAACATTATCGGCCCTCTCAACGGCCTGGCCAACGACAACTTTGGTCGCGGCCTGGGATTAGGTCTTAATGGTGCCGGCGTTGCTCCGGGTGGTGTTATAAACAACAACGGTATTGCCGCCTACTATACCATTCATTACACGGTACCTTCTGCTTCGGCAACCATTACCAATAACATAATGGCCGGTATCTTTATGTACAATTCGCCCGTTGCAGGTACCAGCACAACCATCAGCAGCAACACCTTCGATCCGCTGGACCCTGCGCTGGCCAATAACCTGTATGCCCTGCTCGAGCTGCGTTCTATCAACAATGCTACGCTCAATATCGATAACAACGACTTCCTCAACTACACCAATATTGCCATCCTTAACAGTTCTTCGGACGGTGTAAGCATTGCAAACAACACCTTTACCCCGCATGCCACTGCTGCGGCTCCGGTTGCCGTTCATGCCAATACCAAAACCATGACCACCGGAACAGAGTCGTACACGTATGCCAACTCCTTCAGTCTTACAGGCAACACATTTAATGCCCCGGCTGCAGGCGTAGGTACTGCCCTGCAAATTGCCACACATTACCAGAATACCAATGGTTTTGCCAACGTACAGATAGGCAGTGCCAATGCACAGAATATTTTCGACAGCAACCTGCAGTATTTTATTGTGCTGGATTCGCTCAGCGGCCCCAGCAGCAGCTTTCCGCTGTGGGCTCCCTATGCTGTAACTGCCATGGCTCCCGTTAGCCAGGATTTTAACGCCTGGATTCAGCACAACAACTATGGTACAAATAATCTGAGCCTTATCGGCAGCAAGATTATAGATATAAACGACAACAGCAGCCTGGGCCGTGTAATCCTGGATCCTACCGGTACCCGCTATGTAGCCGCTAACGGCAGCAACAGCGGCAACGACTGCCTGGATCCCAACAGTCCCTGTGCCGATGCAGACTATGCCCACAACGTAGCCTTCGAAGGCGACTCTATCGTAATATTTGCAGGTAACTATACCTGGAGTAATACCCTGAACATAAGCAAACGCGGCATTACACTTACAGCCAGCGACATCAACAATAAACCCGTAATTACATCTTCGGCTTCCGATGTACTGGAAGTAAGCGCCGAAAACGTAAGCATCAACGGCCTGCAGTTCGAACTGGGACTGACTGCTGCTAACGGCCTCAGAGGTATTGTTGCCACTGCCGGTTACGACAGCCTGAGCATTACCAACAACCATATTCTTTCCGTAAAACCACTTTCTGCAGGCATGGTATTCGGTGCCTATGGTATTGCCATATACGGCGGAAACGGACTGTACATAAACATCAGCGATAACGAAGTACGTTCTGCTGCTGCTGCCAACGACGCATTCGGACGTGCCATAGGGCTGGGTCTGAACGGTTTTGGCCAGGCCCCGGGCGGTGTTGTAAAAAACAACCTGGCACAGGCCTATTATCCTATCCAGGCTACGGTTCCTTCGGCCGATATCCTGATCGAAGAAAACCAGCTGGCTGGTCTTACCATGATTAATGCTGCCGTTAACGGTATCCGCATCGACCTTACCAATAACGTATTCGACGGTGTAAACGACCAGGTTGCCGCCAGCCTGTATGCCCTGCTCGAAGTACGCGCCAACGACGGAGCCATTGTAAACATACAAGACAACGAGTTTAAGAACTACCTTAATATAGGTCTGTTCAGCTCAGCCTCGCGCAATGTAAAAGCCATCGGTAACGAATTTAACCCTTCGGCTACCGCTACCGATTTCGTTAGTATACATGCCAACTCCAAACTTATGACCACAGGTGTGCAAAACAACACCTATGCCAACGATATCGAAATAAAAGGCAACACCTTTAATGCCGGCCTCAGCGATAACGGAACAGCCATTGCCTTTGCCGATCATTACGGTGCAACGGCTCCTGCTTTTGCCGATTCCGTTAAAATAGGCGGAGATGCAGCTGCAGATAAGAATGTTTTTGCTTCAGAACTGCGTTATTTTATTGCACTGGATTCGCTGAGCGGAAGCAGTAACAATTTTACATTATGGGTACTGAACGGCTCCAGCGTTACCACAATGAAGCCTTTCAGCCAGCACGTATATGCCTTTACCGACTGGAATACCTACCCCAGCAACGATACGCTGCTGCTCGAAGAAAAAGCGTTCGACATAGCCGACGCTTCGGTACTGGGCAATGTATTTTTTGTTCGTCCGGATTTTTCTTCAAACGAGTCTGAAATTATCAGTCTCTCCACTTATCCTAACCCCGTTGTAAACACACTGAACATTGCGGGCGAAGGTCTGAGCGGTAACGGTGTACTTACAATCACCGATATGCTGGGCCGCGTGGTTCGCACTCAGAATGTAAATGCTGCCGGAAGCCTCATAAGCATACCGGTTCAGGACCTCAGCAATGGTATGTATAATATACGTATCACTGCCGGTACAGCCATTTACCAGGCCCGCATTATAAAGAACTAAACGTTTTTTCATAAACACAGGCAAACCCGTCCGGAATTCCCCCCTCCGGACGGGTTTTTTGCATGCGGAATTCCGACCCGGGGAAAAATGCCCCAATCTGTTTTTTGTCCATTTAAAGCACTTATTTTGTAGTATGGATATTGTAGAATTACGTGCATACTGCCTGGAAAAAAAGTTTGTAAGCGAAGGATTTCCCTTTGGCCAGGATGTGCTTGTATTTAAGGTTGCAGGCAAAATATTTGCCCTGTGCAGTATCGACGATCCGCAACCTTCGGTAAACCTGAAGTGCGATCCGGAAAAAGCCACAGAACTGCGCGAGCGTTACAGCGAAATTGTTCCCGGGTACCATATGAATAAAAAAATGTGGAATACCGTATCGCTGTGCGGAAGGCTGAGCGATGCCCTGCTGAAAGAACTGATAGACCACAGCTATAACGAAGTGCTGAAAGGCATACCTATGCGTACACGTAAGGCATTAGGGCTTGCCTGAATAAAAAAACCGAAGCAAAATGTGGTTCGCTCCGGTTAGTTAAGGCATGAAAAAAAGCAAAGTCTCCTTTTTTCAGGAATATGTTTTACTTCCGGCAAGCTGCCGAAAAAAGGTATTCGTGCATAACAAATATACTTATATAAACGGTTGTCTTTTTTTTTTGTTGCGGTTTTTTTTACTTTTTCGACCAATTTTTTTTAGTCGGGCTGCCGGGTTTTCCCACTCTCAAAATCTACTCCGGCCAGATAGCTGTATACCTGCACATTAAACACATACAGGAGTATGCAAACCAATGAACAGAAACCGGTGCATGTATATACCTAAAAAGCAGAGGCACTTTATTTTACCCTGTTAACTCCGAAGTTTTATTTACGTTTTTTCTCTATAACTGGTGCTGCAGATATAAAGCAAAAACCGGAACACTGTATGTAAGAAGCCTGTACCATACTCTCCAAAAATCGTTTACTGTCTGCCAAACTGTAAACAGGCAGCATATGGCAGTACACTCTTGAGGTATTAAAAGACTAAAAATCAAAAAAAAAGCACCTGGGAACGAAGTATACAGAAAGCGGCAGGGCAGAAAACCCCAAAAAAGAGTAAAATCTGTTTAAAAAAAAATCTCTCTAAAATATTTTATAACTTAGCAAAAAAAATCATTATGGCAACAGGAAAAGAACTACATGACTTAGTTAAAAAGTCAGGCTACACTATTGGTACAATAAGTATGGCAGTAAAACGCAGCCCTGCGGCGCTGCACAAAGACTTTAAGGAAGCTCAGATAAAAAAAGAGCTTTTCGATAAAGTAAAAAAGGCTATTGAAGCTCTTCCGGCCGAGAAAAAAGGCCGTAAGAAGCGTGCTTCCAAAAGAAGAAAAGCAGTGGTTACAGCTACTGCCAGTGCCTCTAAAACCGTTTCTGCAGAAGGGGAAGAGACATCTTCCGAGCCTAAAAAGCGCGGCCGTAAACCCGGCAGCAAAAACAAGCCCAAAGGATTCGAATTTTCGGAAGCCTCTAATTCCTCACGCGATTACAGAGCCCTTTATTTCGAACAGTTAGAGATCAACAATAAGCTTATACGCCGCCTGCTGAATCTATAACGGTTTATTTTCTCTCTGTCAATAATCCGTTGACAACGATCGACCTGTATTTATTACCGGTTGTAAACCCATAAAAAATGGAGTCCTAAACCGGGCTCCATTTTTTTTATACATTCCTTTACATATCCGCTTCCCTTATACCTGTAATGCCGTATCGGCCTCGGCCCTTATTTATTCCTGTGGTACGGCGTAAGCATTCGTATACGCAGCTAATTTTTAAGGTCTGGCAGCTTATAAAAAAAAGGACGGGAGCCTTGTCCCGTCCTTTTCATTAGTCCTATGTACGTTGATGCAGGCTTTACAGCTGCATTAAATTTATAATTTACGTTTTACCTCTACTTCTTCGTAGGTTTCGATTATATCACCTTCCTGAATATCATTAAAGTTCCGGAGGCTAAGACCACATTCGTAGCCCGCGCTTACTTCCTTAACGTCGTCCTTAAAGCGTTTGAGGCTGTCGAGTTCGCCTGTATGCACCACAATACCGTCGCGTATAACGCGTACTTTGTTTTTGCGTTCCACTTTTCCGTCGAGCACATAACAACCGGCAATGGTTCCCACTTTCGATATTCTGAATACCGCACGTACTTCTATGTTCGAGGTAACTTTCTCTACCAGGGTAGGCTCCAGCAGGCCTTCCATCGCATCTTTCACTTCCTCTATAGCTTTGTAGATGATAGAGTAATGGCGGATATCGATTTCTTCCTTCTCGGCCAGTTTCTTGGCATTTGCTGCCGGACGAACGTTAAAGCCTATGATAATGGCATCTGAGGCTGAGGCAAGCATTACATCGCTTTCTGAGATGGCTCCTACCGCCTGGTGAATTACGTTCACCACAATGTTTTCGGTAGAGAGTTTCAGCAGGCTGTCGGTAAGAGCCTGTACCGAACCGTCGGTATCGCCTTTGATAATGATATTAAGCTGCTTGAAGTCTCCGATAGCAATACGGCGGCCGATTTCGTCGAGTGTAATGTGTTTGCGGGTACGCATGCCCTGTTCGCGCAGTAGCTGCTGGCGTTTGTTGGCAATATCGCGGGCTTCGCGCTCATCTTCCATAATATTGAAAAGGTCGCCCGCCTGTGGTGCCCCCGAAAGACCCAGGATACGCACCGGTGTAGAAGGACCTGCCGTTTCAATTTTAGCGCCTCGCTCGTTAAACATAGCCTTGATACGTCCGCTGAAAGGACCGGCCAGTATTACATCGCCTACTTTTATAGACCCGTTCTGCACCAGTATGGTACAAACAAAACCACGACCTTTGTCGAGCGAAGCTTCGATTACGGTACCCAGACCACGTTTAGCCGGATTTGCCTTAAGATCGAGCATTTCGGCTTCGAGCAATACCTTGTCCAGCAACTCCTTAATACCTTTGCCCTGTTTGGCAGATATTTCCTGGCTCTGGTATTTACCACCCCACTCTTCCACGAGGAGGTTCATATTGGCAAGGGCTTCGCGGATTTTATCGGGATTGGCTCCCGGTTTATCTATTTTGTTAAAGGCAAACACCATAGGTACACCGGCAGCCTGGGCATGGTTAATGGCCTCGGTGGTCTGCGGCATTACGCTGTCGTCTGCGGCAATTACGATAATGGCTACATCGGTTACCTTGGCTCCGCGTGCACGCATGGCGGTAAAGGCCTCGTGACCCGGGGTATCGATAAAGGTGATGTATTTGCCGTCTTCCTGCTGTACGCTGTAGGCACCGATGTGCTGTGTAATACCACCTGCTTCGCCTGCGATTACGTTTGCATCGCGGACGCGGTCGAGCAACGAGGTTTTACCGTGGTCTACGTGACCCATAACCGTTACTACCGGCGGGCGCGGACGCAGATCTTCCGGGCTGTCGGCCTCCTCTTCCAGTACTTCCTGTGCATCGGCAGAAACAAACTCCACTTTATAGCCAAACTCTTCGGCAATAATGGTAATGGCTTCGGCATCGAGGCGCTGGTTAATAGAAACAAACATACCCAGGCTCATACATGCCGAGATAATAGACGTAACAGGCACATCCATCATTTTAGCCATTTCGTTGGCCGAAACGAATTCCGTTACCTTAAGTATGCGGCTTTGTTTTTCAATTTCGCGTTCTTCTTCTTCGCGGCGCAGGCGGTTTTCTACGCGTTTGTCCTTACGCAGCTTTGTTCCAAGGCTTTTCTTACGATCGTCCAGGCGCTGCAGGGTTTCCTTAATCTGGCGCTGGATATCTTCTTCCGAAAGTTCGGCCTTTTCTACCTTAACAGGCCGTTTCTTCGGACGCTGGCTGTTATTATTGCCCGCGTTACCCGGCTGTTGCTTATCGTCGTAAACTTTTTCCTTCTTAATATCCACCTTATCGGCTTCGATGCGCTTGCGTTTCTTTTTAGGGCCGCCGGCGTCGGTACCTGGTTTGCCTTTCTTCTTAAACTCGCTGTAATCGGCCTTTTTCTCCAGGCTTGGGTTCAGTTCTATTTTACCCAGTATTTTAGGGCCGCTCAGGGTTTCTACCTTACCACGTATAAGTTCCGGCTCCTTCGATACTGTAGTTTCGGCAGGAGCTTCGGTAACAGGTTTCTCAGCCGCAGGCACGGCAGCCGGTTCTTTTTCGGCAGGGGTTTCCTTTACGGTTTCCTTTGCAGGGGCTTCAGGTGCCTTAGGCTTTTCTTCCGCTGCGGGCTTTTCTTCCTGTTTGGAGGGAGCTTTCTCGGCAGGTTTCTTTGCCTTTTTCTTTGGCTCCAGGTCTATTTTTCCCAATACTTTAGGACCGCTCAGGGCTTCCGGCCTATCCTTTTTCTCTTCGGGTTTCTCAGGGGCAGCAGGCTCTTCGGGTTTCTCCACAGCAGCAGGTTCTTCAACAGGAACATTTGCTACGGGCTCTTCTACCTTAGCCACTGCGGGTTCTTCCTCTTTTTTTGCGGCTACAGGTTCTTCGACAGGTTTTTCTTCCTCTGCCGGGGCAGGTTCGGCGGGTTTATCCTTTGCAGGAGCTGCCTGTTCGGCAGGGGCCGGTTGTTCTTTTTCTTTTACTGTGGTACGCACAATACTTAGTTTTTCTGCCTTTTCGCGGGTATTTTTATCACCGGCATATTCCTTCGCCAGCAGCTCGTACGCTTTATCGTCGAGCGCATAGTTCGGGTTGAATTCAACCGGCAGGCCTTTAGCCTGCAGAAAATCTACGATGGTAGACATTCCTACGTTGAACTCTTTGGCAGCTTTACTGAGTCGTACCTTTTTTACTTCACTCATATTTCTTTTGTTCCTGTTTCTCTTTTATACATAACATAGAAAGGGTTTTATACACAGTACACCTATGCAGAAAACCCTTTCCGGGGTACCAGGCATACACCGGGTACCTTTTTTAATTACCATATGTTATGTGAGACAGGCTTACATAATCAGCAGGCAATTTTTCTGCGAGGTATGTTTGCGGTTGCGCACCACTGCATTATTCTTCAAATTCGGAGCGTAATACAGAGAGCACTTCCTCTATGGTTTCTTCTTCCAGGTCGGTACGTTTTACCAGGTCGGCAGCACCCAGTTCCAGTACCGATTTGGCTGTATCGCAACCGATGGCTTTCAGTTCATCGATGATCCAGTCTTCAATTTCGTCGCGGAATTCGTCCAGTGCAACGTCTTCGGCATCCACACCGTCGGTTTCGCGGAATACATCTATTTCGTAACCGGTAAGCTTGGAAGCCAGTTTAATATTCTGCCCGCCTTTACCGATAGCCAGGGAAACCTGATCGGCTTTAAGGAACACATCGGCCTTACGGGTTTCTTCGTGCAGGCGTATGCTCGATATTTTGGCAGGGTTAAGGGCCCGCTGTATAAACAGCGAGGAGTTCGACGTGTAATTGATAACGTCGATATTTTCGTTACGCAGCTCACGCACAATGCCGTGTATACGCGAACCTTTCATACCTACGCAGGCTCCTACGGGGTCGATGCGGTCGTCGTAGCTTTCCACGGCAACTTTGGCACGTTCGCCGGGGATACGGGCAATTTTGCGGATGGCGATAATTCCGTCGAACACTTCGGGCACTTCCTGTTCGAACAGGCGCTCCAGGAATTTTTCGGCCGTACGCGAAAGTACAATCACCGGCAGGTTATTCTTAAGCTCTACACCATGCACAATGGCACGCAGGGTATCGCCTTTTTTATAGAAATCGTTAGGAATCATTTCCGCTTTGGGCAGCAGCAGCTCGTTGCCCTCGTCGTCCATGATAAGCAGTTCTTTTTTCCAGATCTGGTATACTTCGCCGGAAACAATTTCGCCTACACGCTCTTTGTATTTGCGGTACAGGGCATCTTTTTCCAGGTCGTTTACACGCATACGCAGGTTCTGACCCAGGGCCAGCACGGCGCGGCGGCCGAACGACTCCAGCTGTACCGGCTCCGACACCTCATCGCCGATCTCGAAATCTTCGTCGATCTTACGGGCTTCCGTAAGACTGATGTGGAAGTTCTCGTCATAATCAAAGCTATCCTCTGCCCATTCGTCGTCCACGATCTCGCGGTTCCGGAAAAGCTCCAGGTGGCCTTTATCTACGTTGATGATGATATCGTAATTGTCAGAACGACCGTACTTTTTAGTGATCATATTGCGAATCACATCCTCCAGGATGCTCATCATGGTCACCCGGTCTATATTCTTCAGGTCCTTAAACTCTGCAAACGATTCTATCAGGTTTACTTGATCCATGAGCAGGAATTTATTTAAAATTGATGATACGTTTGGTTTCTTTTATATTATTAAATGCGATCTCGTGCATCAGGGGGGCCGCTTTGGCTGAAACTTTCATTCCTTTTTTGGCCGGACGGGGAGCTTCTTCCACAAAAACAGACTCATCGCCTATTTTCGAAAGTATACCACTTATGCTTCTGCCCTCAAAGGTAACTACTTTTACTTCCCTGTTCAAGTTTTTATGATATTGTTTCATGCTTTTGAAAGGACGGTCCATGCCGGCCGATGAAACGGTAAGATCATAATTATCGAGCGCCTCTCCGAATTCTTTACGGATCACACGCATCAGCGAAGCACAATCGTCCAGCGTAAAGTATTCAAAGCTATCTACATAAACAGACAGCTGACCGGCAGGGCTCAGATCTATTTCCGTAAGGAAATGCTCCGTACCTTCCAGGTGACTGTTTACAATTTCTTCTATTTTTTCCAGTGTGATCATGATTATTTCCAATGAAAAAGGGGACGATTCCGGTCCCCTTCTTTCAAAAGTTTTGCAAATGTACGGTGTTTTTTACGAATAAAAAAATAATCTGCTAAAAATTACCTTTTTAACAACTATAAACACCCCGCTTTATTCAGTAATGTGCAGCTCGGTGGCCTGTATAACCTCATTATTGGACGTTTTATATACGAAAGCGAGCACTTTTACATGTTCCACATGCAGTTCAGCCGGCAGCTCGGTAAGCCATTCGCGGCGTTGTATGGCACCTGCCGGGTTACTGCTGCCCAGGCTTACACCCCATACCGGGCTTATATTACCACGCAGCATTTCGTTGTGTACGTAATTGGGTTCGTAATCGTCTACCAAACCCTGGTTGTACCATTTCTGCGGCCCTGTAATACTGTCTTCTACCAGGTATACGCCCAGGTTTACCTCTTCGCTGAAGCTCTGCAGAAATCCGCTGTGCACATACGTTACCAGGAGGCGTGTGGCAGGGTCGAAATAGGTTTTGATGGCAAGCTCAATATCGGCCACAGGATCTTCGGCCAGGAACTGGCTTACCAGATTGGCCCAGGATGTATGAAAAACGATAGGACTACCATTTACCGAACGGCGGTTTATAAGCCCGTTGGGCTGCCCTGCCGCCGAAACCCCGAAACGGTTATCGAAAGCCGTTCCTACGGAAGTGCGCCAGTCCTGCGGGTACTTGGGCGGCTGAGGCGGGGCAAAGGTGCTGCCTGCATGTACGGCTACCGCTACCACATTGGGGTTGGATGCCAGTATGTTTTTAAGCACCACGGCAGCATCGGGACAGTTGCCACAGGTATGGCCCGTATAATCTTCGATAAGCACCTTGCGCGGGGCATTGGGATTAATGCTGTACATGGGTGGCGGATACAGCGCTGTATCGATATTGGAAGCAACCACGGAGTACGGGGCATCTACCTTATCGCAGGAGAAAAAACCGGCCGTAAGCACAAGCAGTGCCGTGGCGGCAAAGGCCCCTCTTATCGCTTTCATAATATTCATGTTATGCAATATGTAAAGATACAAAATTAAACTCAGAAACTACCTATATAACCCATGGTTAACCCGTTGGCAGCAGGTACCGCACGACATACCCCGCCTATACACAGTACCCCGGCACGCTGCCGTCCGTAGCTGAGCTGAAAACGGTGACTGCCCATATTGTATACTACAGAACCCAGCGGGTAATTAAGTCGTTTTTCGGCAACAGGATGCCCTATGTTGTACTGGTTCATGAACGATACCGACCAGTGCGGGGCAAAAGTCCATTCAATGAGCCCCATAAGCCAGCTGCCCTGATCCTGTTTGGTATACATACCTTCGGTTTCGATGCGCAGCGAATGACTGTTGTTTATACGCCAGGTAAGATCGGCCACACCGATATGGGCATGCACAAAAGGATCCTTACCCAGGGTGCTTACGGTAAGCACATTCAGGTTAGCCCAGAGTTGCATATACATAACGGTGAGCTTCCATTTTTTATTGAATTTTTTGCTGATCTCTATGTTAAAGTCCTGGTAGTACTCCTTACCCAGTCCGGCACCCGAGCTGTAACCGTAACGGTCGGGCGTAAACACGGTATCCTGCCCGAACACCGTGGCCCGCGAAGGGCGGTTAGTGGTATCCAGACCATACACGATAGAAGCATTTATATTAATGTCTATACCATATTTACCGCCCAGCTTGCTACCGCGCGGAATGGTAAAGTTAAGATCGGCCTGCAGGCCCTGTTCGCCCACATACTGCACGGCATAAGGGTAAATGGAGGCAGCCAGTGCATAGGTATGCTGTTTATTAAGCATAGGTATCCAGTTCACCAGCAGCCTGTTCCCCACAGCTTCGCGATCGGTGCGGTAGTCGAAATTATCGATGCGTTTGGCCCCTACCGAAATACCCCAGTTGGTAGCGGCATATGTGGCGGTGATAAGCGCGGAAACTCCCGGCTTATAGATATAGCGGTTGGGAGTGGAAGGATCGTTAAACTTATACGCAAACTCGCCGCTGAACGAAAAGTTTCCATAGCCCAGGTTCAGACGGCCGGCAGCATTACCTACGTTCAGAGGCAGGGTAAGCAGTTCGGGGCCTTCTACCTTTTCGGCATCGGGGCGGTTTACGCTTACAAAGCTACCGCCCACACGCAGGCGGAACTTGCTGTTACGCAGTTTAGGTACGGTTTCGTTAAAGTTAATCTCGGCATCCACACCACGCACAGTACCCCGGCTCCAGGTCCAGAAGTCGCGCATACGCCCGAACACCCCTTTTACATAAATACCTTTTACGTTATACTTTATACGAAAACCCTGCAGGAAGTTATCGAAGCCAAGCTGCCTGGCCTCGTACGAGCGCAGCGTTAGTCCGTTTCCAAACTGTTCGTAAAAGCCACCCGCTGTAATATCGAGTCCTTTGTACTGATAACCGGCGAAATAGTAAGGTATACCCTGGCCCTGGAAACGCTCGTCGATACCCAGCAGTGGTTTGGGCTGGTAAAATTCCATACGGGCACCGGCATAAAAGCCTCCTTTACGGTAGTTAAGAAAGAGAAATGCGTTCATCCGCATTTTTTCGGGCACTTCCGGGGCACCTATAATGCTGTCGCGCGTATAAAACTGAACATCGGCACCGGCAAGCCCGGTAAGTGTTCCCCAGTTATTTTCCTTGGGAGTTTGCCCGTATACTGCTGTAACAAGCCCCAGCAGCGGCAGGCAGATAAGTATATGTTTTTTCATAGTTGCCTTTTGCAGAAATGCGTAAAGATCGGGAGTACGGTATAATTACTCTTCTACCGGTTGACCTGCAGCTACTTTTTTAATCACATCGAAAAGCACTTTTTCGTCGCCCAGCTGGTATCCCATATGCTGCCATACTACTTTTCCGCTACCGTCTACCACAAAGGTATGCGGCGGATTCTGCACACCCAGGGCGCGCTTAAGGTCTTCGTTGGCATCGAGCAATATATCGTATAACCAGGCACGGCTTTTTACGAAGGGTGCTACTTTGGCCGTATTGCGCGAGTCGTCGATAGAAACGGCATAGAGCTTTACACCGGTTTCTTTTACCCAGTCCTCGTAATCGTCGGCAATGGTACTGAGTTCCAGCACACAGGGCTTGCACCAGGTAGCCCAGAAATTAATAATCATGGGTTTTCCGTCGTTGCTTAATGTGGCTACGTCCACCTCGTTTCCGTGTATGTCCTTTACCTTTACGGAAGGTAGCTGGGCAAAGCCGTAACCGGCTATCAGAAACAATGCAAGAGTGAGTGCTTTTTTCATTTTTGCGCTTTTAACTTTTTGTTGTGTTAACCAAATGTAATCACATACAGCAACTTTGTGCCATTTGTTAAGGCGAAATTAACAAAGTTTTTTATTCGGGGTATAAAGGGCCCTGTTATAGTCACAAGCCCGTGCATAGCCTGTTTTACCGCAAAAGGGAACAGCTGCGGAAACCCCCTGTGCCGGGCATAGCTCAGCTTTGTCCACTCCCGGGGTAGATTTTGCTGCCGTAACCTTAGCAAACGAATATGTATTTTTGCACAAATGACACATAATACTGTACTTATTGCCGACTGCGGCGCTACCAAATGCGAGTGGGCCCTGCACAGCACAGCGGGTAATACCGGCTGGTCAGCATCGCGCGGGTTTAACCCGAACGTGCTGCCCGAAAGCGAGGTAAAAAAAATGCTGCTGGAAGCGGCAGAAGTAAACCAGTGGCTTCAGAATGCGCCGGGTCGCATCTATTTTTTTGGTGCAGGCTGTGGCACAGCACATGGCAATGCCTCCGTAACGCGCAGTTTGCAGGAACTGTTTCCGCAGGCTGCCATACAGGTACAGAACGACATTATGGGGGCTGCGCTGGCACTATACGAAAAACGGCCCCTGGTTGCCTGCATCCTGGGCACGGGATCGGCATCGCTGTATTTCGACGGACAGCATACCCGGCCCCTGAGGGCCTCGCTGGGCTGGACCATAGGCGACGAAGGCGGAGGCTGTGCCATAGGTAAACGCGTATTGCGGAATGTATTTTACCGCCTTTGGCCCCAGCCGGTGCTGGATGCTTTTTATGAACAATATCCGGGTCTTACAATCGAAAAATTTCTGCAAACCATGCGCGAAGATGCTTCGCCCAACCGCTTTCTGGCTTCGTTTGCTCCCTTTGCGTCGCGCTATATACACATAGCCGGTGTAAGACAGGAAGTATACGACGAGCTCGAAAATTTTGTACGCTGGCAGGTAAGTCCTTTTTGTGCCGAATATGGCTGTGAGGCTGCTTTTTGTGGTTCAGTGGCACATTATTTCGGCGATATACTACGCGAAATATGCGAAAAGAACGGAACAGGAACCGGCAAAATTATTGCCAGGCCCCTGCCCGAACTTGTGGATAAATTAGCGTTAAATGCTTAGCGGCTGGTGCGTACCATCTTTTTGGTATCGACTACCTGTTTATCTACAATAAGTGTATACAGGTATATACCTGCCGGCAGTTCGTTTGCCTCAATACGTATGCTGCCTTCGCCACGGGCTTGAATGTTGTACGAGCGAAGCTCTTTTCCCTGCAGATCGTAAATATTAAGTATGGCCGTACCTGCATTGCCAGGTATGCGAAAGCCTATTTGTGTATGCTCACTGAAAGGGTTTGGGGCATTTTCGCGGAGCAATGCCGCATCGGCCGTTACAGTGGTGTGAGGTATACTCATGGAACGGGCCCCCGAAGTGCCGCAGCATTCTTCCTGGTGCTGCTGCAGCTGCTCGTAACGGGCCTGCAGCTCGTCCAGGGCCGCTTTTTGCTCTTTGTACGCCTCTACCAGCAGGGGAATAATACCGTTATAGTTAAGCAGCCGGATGCCTTTGGAAGTATCGACCAGGGCCGGAGCCACCAGCTCTACCTCCTGGGCCATAAGGCCAAACTCGGGCGAAAGCTCCTCACCGCTGCGCACATCATAGGCGTAGCCATTGAGGGCTGAGAGTATTTCGGATGCATTCCCGATCTTTACAACGTTCTCTTTGGTATTGCTGTCCGACTGTGTAAAGTACTTTTCGGCATAAAGCTTGTTGTGGCCTACCACGCTGTACCAGAAATCGAAACGGTCGTCGCTGGAACCGATCTCTGTAGAAGGATTATCGGGCAGTATACGGATAAAATTACCGTTACCCATAAGAAAAATACGGCCGTTTACATGCAGTTTGTGCTGCGGATTTGTAATACCTATACCTACATTGCCGCCGGGTGCTACTTTAAGTTGTGCAAAAAAGGGCTGAATAAGGCTGAATGCCAGAAGAAGTATGATAATTTTTTTCATGATCTGATCTGTTTTTTGTATTTTTATAAGATGTGTAGCCTTAGGTTCGGGCAAGGCTTCGCCCGGCAGAAAAGCATCTGCTTAAAAAATTAACGGCACAACGCTTACTGTAAGTTAATTACAGCAGAGCGCATTGCTTAAAGCGGGTACATATGGAACTGTCCGCGAAGAGTGTCGTAATACACCGTGGGGTTTGTGTGGGTGATGATCGTTGTTTCGAAATCGCCCTGTACATCGTTTCCTTTAATAGTTCCGCGCAGCAGGAAGGGGGTTTGCGACTGCACCTGCCCCAGGTCCGGATCGGTTATGCTCAGCGCTCCGTCTACTTTATTCTTGTTTTTGTACAGTACCGAGCGGGTATTTTTCCAGTAAACTTCCAGGCTGTCGGCATTTACAGTACTTACCTCCAGCGGAAATTTACGGCTGTATGCCCCGCTTTCCGCTGTAAATTCGATGCGGTATTCGCCTTCGGACGGGCGGCTGCCTGTGCAGGATGCCAGCAGCACAAGTATTAAAACCGGTATACTATTTCTCTTTTTCATTGTTATTCGCATGCGCTTACTTCCATGTAACATTCAGCTCCTACCGGCACGGTAAAGTCGCCCAGTATTTCAATACCTTCGGCAGCCCGCAGTACCGTTTTGCTGTTTACGGCAAGGCTGTTTGTACAACCGTTACCACCGATTCGGATAAACTTTTTCACCTTATTATCGTGCTGGGCAAAGTTGTAGTTGCATGCCTGCAAAGGTACCGCACAATCTTTACGAAGCTTGTAATAGCGGATCCAGTCGATGTACATGGGCGCCGGCAGCTGATTGGCAGGCGGCAGACTATTATGTCCGTCGTAAAAACCCATGCTCATAATAAGTTTCTGCGGTTTATGCACACCCGGATTCGGGATACGGCGCACCTCCTTATAATCTACATACCATACAATAAGTTCCGGCGACCATTCCATGCCGTATATATGATACTGCCTGTAATCGTTTACGCCGTTAAACCAGGGCTTTTCTGCCGGCACACCGTTTACCCGGTAATGCACGTTTGTGGTCATGATATTACGATCGTGATAGCCTATATTGAATTTATTTATCCCGGGCAGCATTTCAAAAATATCAATTTCGCTGTAGGGTTGAGCCCCGTCGTGTACCAGGGTCCAGAAAGCCGAATTAATTCCAAATACTTCCGGTACTTTTATACGGGCCTCTACGTAGCCATAGTTAAAATTCTGTGCCACGCTTTCTACATAACCCGAGGTATAAGTATAGGTTTCTCCGGTTACGCTCTGCTTATCGCAACCATACATATAAAGGGCTTCCGGCGGACAGCTGTAATTCATTTTATTGAGCCGCAGCACCAGGTTGCCGCTCTGTATATTTACATTGGCCGGAGTGTTAAGGTGTACAAGCGGATTCATATTAATAGATCCGTATGCATCGTAATTGTGTTTGGCCAGCCATTTGGCCGTGTTAAAGCTGTTAAAATCGTCTGTAAAACTAAGCTCCCAGTGCGGGTCGGACGAGGGTTCCTGTGCATGTAAGGCAGGTGTTGCCAATGCAAGCATACAGCTGCATATAATGGTGGTATACGAGAGCATCTTCATACGCAGCCTGTTTTAAAGGGTTCAACAAAATGATACGCTGATGTCTGTGCCGGGCACCGGGGCCCTCCGGGCGGCCATAAAACCGCATTTTTTTTGAATTTCATACAATATGTTATTTAAAGTTTGCATAAAATTACTCTGCAATAAACTAAAAATTTCAAACTAAAACTACTTATTTAGTACATTTACGGAGATTTTATACCCATGAAGTATCAGGTAGCTGATAACATACGCAAAATCAGAACACTACGCAACTACACACAGCAGTTTATGGCGCAGGAGCTGGGTATTTCGCAAAAAAGCTACAGCAACATCGAAAACAATATCCATACCCTTAGTATGGAACGCTTTCTGAAAATAGCCTCTATACTGGGCGTATCTCCCGCAGAGCTGCTTCACTTCAGCGGCCGCGACATCGTAGGTAATACGCACAAAACATCTCCCGGCCGCGACAATACTGCCTCCGAGCTGCTGCTTATGGCCGAACGGGAAAAAAAACTGCTCGAAACACTTATACACACACAGCAGGAATTACTAAAAACCCAGGAGATACTTATCGAAACCCTGCAACGTAACCTTAAATCCTGAAGACCGATTTATGCAGCAATCTGTTCAGCATAAACGGCCCCGTATATCCTGTTGGGAACACAAATACCCATTAAAACTAAAAACAATAGAATATCGGATGCCAATTTCGATAGTTCTGCTGTTTTCTGTGATTTTTGCGCTGGTAAGCTTTCCCAATCATTACTACCTGCGCACCTATGCGCTGGACCTGGGTATGTTTAACCATGCCCTGTACGATTTTGCCCATGGCCGGGCTAATTATTTTACGCTGAACCTGCATGGCAGAGATATGCCTTACCTGGCCGATCATTTTTCGCCTATTACCTTTTTATATGCTCCACTGCAATACATCTTCGGGTCATGGACTCCGCTGGTAATACAATGGCTGGCCATACTGGCCGGTGGCTGGGGTATGTTCCGCCTTTCCATGCACCTGCTGCAGAACAACATTGTGCGCAGCTCGCTTATCATGTTCCATTTTTTCAGCATATGGGGCATACTGTATGCTCTGTCGTTCGATTTTCATAACAATGTAATCGCCGCCATGCTGGTGCCCTGGCTGTTTCTCTGTTTCGAGAAAAAACAGCGTGCCGGAAGCTGGCTCTGTGCCCTGCTTATTATGCTCAGTAAAGAAAATATGGCCCTGTGGCTGGTATTCCTCATCAGCGGATATGGTATGCTGCGCTTCCGGGATATACGCAGTTACCTGCGGCAATACCTGCTGCCGTCCCTGCTGGTATTTCTGTATTTTATACTGGTGCTTATCGTTGTAATGCCCGCGCTGGCCGGACTGGAACAAAACGGACAAACCGGCCGCTATGGTTCGCTGTCGCTGCTTATACCGCAATGGATACAGCAGCCCGAAACATTTGCCGCATTATGGACCGATATTAATGAGGCCGGAGAATTCCACTATGGCAAGCGCAACCAGCTGTGGGCTATGCTGCTGCTCTCCGGGGGTATTTTTATCCTGCGCCGTCCCGCCTTTCTGTGGATGATACTGCCCATACTTGCGCAAAAGCTGCTCTCTGGCAATGAGGTTATTATAGGCATAACCCACCATTATTCCGTTGAATTTGTACCTATACTTTCCATAGCACTGCTATGGGCTGTAAAGCAGCAGAAAAAATATGGACTGTTGCTCCTGGTTCCTTCTCTTATACTCTCTGTTGCCGCAAGCTGGTATGCCATTGAGCATAAAATGCTTATCTATTACGAGGACGATAATATTAAATTCTACACACCCGGACATTTCAGCAGTCCGCATCCTGATATTCCTTTTATTTACCGTAAACTGAACGAACTGCCTCCGGATGCAGCCCTGTCGGTTTCGGGTGAGCTTTCGCCACACCTGGCCATGCGCCGGAAAATTTATCACTATCCGCATGTGCGCGATGCAGAATACATTGTACTGATATCGGGCAATACCAATTACTATCCCCTGTCGGAAGATACCTTTGCTGCCAGCGTACAGGCAAACCTGCAGGAGGGCTTTAAGGTGATATGTGATGAAAAAGACCTTCTGATTCTGCAAAAAGTTCCCTGAACAATTTGTACTTTATAGGAGTTATTATTGACAGGAATTTTGGAAAAACGACAACAACTTCTGGAAGTGAACGACATCGGACTGTATTGTCCGCAGGCCGATGTATACATCGACCCCTGGCGGCGTACAGAACGGGCCCTTATTACCCATGCCCACAGCGACCATGCCCGGCCCGGGCACACTTCGTATATGGCGCATAAGCACAGCGAAGGCATACTGAAGCACCGCCTGGGTAATATACAGCTGCAGCAGGTAGAATATGGCGAAAAAATATATATAAACGGGGTTCAGGTATCGTTTCATCCTGCCGGTCATATACTGGGTTCGGCACAGATACGGCTCGAATACCAGGGACAGGTGGCCGTGGTAAGCGGCGATTATAAGGTTAGTGCCGACGGCATTAGTGCTCCCTTTGAACCGGTAAAGTGCCATACTTTTATTACCGAAAGTACATTTGGGCTTCCTGTATACGACTGGAAGCCCGACCGGGCCGAATTTGAAGCCCTGCAGCGCTGGTGGCAGCAAAATGCAGAAGATGGTATATGCAGTGTGGTTTTTGCCTATTCGCTGGGAAAAGCACAACGCGTACTGCGTAACCTCGATCTTACACAGGGTCCCGTATTTGCACACGGTGCCATTATAGAAACTCACAAAGCCATGGCGCACACAGGTATCCTGTTTCCCGAATGCCAGCCTGTACATAAGAATACACCGGGCGACGAATTTCGCAGGGCCCTGGTAATTGCCCCTCCGGCAGCTGATACCGAAAACTGGCTCCGGAAATTTATGCCCTATAAAACAGCCGTATGCAGCGGCTGGATGGCTATACGCGGAACACGGCGCAGGCAGAATGCCCATAAAGGCTTTGCCATTTCGGATCATGCCGACTGGAAAGGACTGCTGTATGCCATTGAATGCAGCGAGGCAGAAACTGTGCTGATAACGCATGGTTACAGCGATATTCTGGCCCGCTACCTACGCGAAAAAGGCCGGGAAGCACAGGTACTGAATACCCTGTATACCGGCGAAGGACCGGATACCATAAGCGAAAATCCCGATCATAATGAACCGCTTCACTGAGCTGCTGGCCGAACTGGATTCCGAAACCTCGGTAAACGCCAAGGTAAATGCTCTGGCAAATTACTTCCGGGATGCCGGAGATGCCGATGTGCTGTGGGCCATAGCCCTGTTTAGCGGACGCCGCCCAAAACGCACAGTGAGTTCGGGGCAGCTGCGCAGCTGGGCGGCCGAAGCATCGGGCCTGCCACTGTGGCTGTTCGAAGAATGTTACCATGTGGTTGGCGACCTGGCCGAAACCATTGCCGCCGTACTTCCCTCACCCGTTAAAAGTACAGACATATCGCTGAACGATGCCATGCTGCTGCTGCGCCATATGCAGCAGGAAACAGAGGAACAGCGTAAAGAACATATACTTGGTATATGGCAGAGCATACCAGCCGGGCAACGGTTTACCTTTAACAAACTGCTTACCGGCGGATTCCGCATGGGAGTATCGGCAGGGCTTATCGTAAAAGCGCTGTCGAAACATACCGGCATCGACGCAAACCTGCTTTCGCACCGCCTTATGGGTAACTGGAACCCATATACGAGCAGGCTGCAGGAGCTGCTGTATGCCGAGAACGAAAACGACCAGCTGAGTCGGCCCTACCCTTTTTACCTGGCCTATGCCCTCGAAGATACGGCACAGGAACCCGAACCGGCAGGCGAATGGCAGGTAGAATACAAATGGGACGGTATACGCGGGCAGATTATACGTCGCAACGGCCACTCCTTTATATGGACCCGGGGCGAGGAGCTGGTAAACGACAAATACCCCGAACTGATGCAGCTCGCAGCCGCATTACCCGACGGTACAGTTCTCGATGGCGAGATCGTAGCTTTTAAAGATGGTACGGTGCAGGCTTTTCAGCTGCTGCAGAAGCGCATAGGCCGTAAAAACCTTTCGGCAAAACTGCTTGGCGATATACCCGTGGCCTATATTGCCTACGATCAGCTCGAGCACCAGGGCACCGATATTCGAGGGCTGCCCCTGCAGCAACGGAGACAGATACTGGAACAAACCATCGGAACAACTGCCCCGCAGAGTACATATCTGCTGCTGTCGGAAGTTGCTGAGCTGCACAGCTGGGCCGACATACAGGCACTCCGCGGCAACTGCCGCGCCATACAGGCCGAAGGTCTGATGCTGAAATGGAAGAACGGCAGCTACAAAACCGGCCGTAAACGCGGCGAATGGTGGAAATGGAAACTGGACCCCATGCAGGCCGATGCCGTAATGATCTACGCACAGAGCGGACACGGACGCCGGGCCAGCCTGTATACCGACCTTACCTTTGCCGTATGGGACGGCGACCGCCTGGTACCCTTTGCCAAGGCTTACTCCGGCCTTACCGATGCCGAACTGAAAAAGGTGGATGCATTTATAAAGCAGAATACCATCGAAAAATTCGGACCGGTACGCAGTGTAAAGGCCGAAATGGTATTCGAGATCGCATTCGAAGGCATCTCTTTAAGCACAAGACATAAAAGCGGTATAGCCGTACGCTTCCCGCGTATTGTACGTATACGCAGCGATAAAACGGCGGCAGAAGCCAATACGCTCGACGACCTTCGCCGGCTTATTACCTGAGGCAGGCCGGGGCTATGCCCAGTACATACCTGTTAATAACATCGATGGAAGCAGCCGTTTCGGCCCCTTTAAATCCCTGAATATCTTCCGTTTTTACAAGACGGCGGTAATTTTCGAGACAGGGTGTTGCAGCAGGCAGGTAAGTCCAGTGCCATTTTTCTTCCTCATATCCGTAAGGCCGTTCAACCCCTTTTACACTGTAAGGCTGGCAAAAACCAAAATATGCCGCATGACTGCTGAGCCATGCATATTCCTTTTTACCCCGGCCCGATAAAAAATAGGCATCTTCCAGGCTGTTTATATCAATATCCGTACCCCAGTGGTGTCTCGATGTTCCCGGCATGCTGCTGTACAGCAATATCATGCGGGCACGTTCGGCAGGATCGGCCACATCGCGGGCCAGATTCTTTCCTTCCACCATACGTTCGCCATTCCATTTCGCCTCCCATATCTGTTTCTGCCGGTCGAAATTACGGGCCGCCGAAATAATGGTAAGGGTAACCCCATCTTTCAGTGCCGAATCGCGCATGGCTGTAAAAGCCCGCAACGCATCGCCGCGCAGGTAGGCATCTTTAAGCGTGGTATAGGGACCCGACATGCGGGTAAAGGTACCCGGATAGTCGGCATAGCTTATTTTTCCCAGCAGGTAATTACGGTCGGCAAACGAAACCGTATCCGATGCCGGCAGCTTCTGCTCAGGCATTTGTTTATCAGCCGGTCCGGCCTGGTTTCCCCGGCATACCAGGCCCAGTAACAGAGGCAACAGCAAAACCACACTTATTCCTTTCATACATTGCAATGTTAATCATTCGGAGCAGAACTATCAATACATACACAAAAATCCTGCCGTTATCGCATGCATGTTCATGCATGCACAAACCTGTATACATGTTTTCTTATTCCGTTTTTTGCGAGTACTTTTGTACGGTATGCGTAAACCTGTTTTTATATATCTGCCGGTAATACTGCTGCTTTTACTATCCATATGGGGCTGTGAGGGCTGCGGAAACAACAGCAGGCTCGATATGGAACTCGAGGGTATGGAATATCTTACACCGCCTGTATTCGAAAAAGACAGTAATATTTACCCCATTTACATACGGGCTTCCTCCACAAAAAGTCCTTTCGAAAAATATTCCATCGAAAACCTGTTCGACGGCGATCCGAAAACCTGCTGGGAAACCACACCCGGCAATACCACCGGCGAATACATCGAATGGCAGTGGGACAGTCTGTATCTTTCCTACATGGAATTTCAGCTTTCTACCGAAATCTATCATGCCAATATACTGAACTTTAATGTATACATAGACCATACCCTGCTGGGTAATTTCAGTTCAGGTGCCCGCATACCCGTAAACCGCATATGCGGGCACATTCGCATAGAGCTGGCAGCCGCTTCGGGGCTGAATACGGCCGATATTCCCTTTACAAACGACAGCCTGGGTACTACCGAAATCCGCACCCAGAAAATAAGCAGTGTATATTCCAGCAAATCGGCGGCCGCTTCGGCACTTACGCTTTACGGGCAGGACAATAAGCCACTTCCTTTCAAAACACTGGCCAAAGTAAAGGCTTTCATTAACTCCAACTCCACCGAGCAACCACGCGATTTCTTTAACCTCGACCTGTTGTTCGATGGTAATACCAAAACTGCCTGGCAGAGTATTGCCGATCCGCATACGGTGCTGTTTTCCTTTCCCGAAGACCAGGTGATCTCCGAGATCCGTTTTCCCATGCAGTACCAGAACGAGACCAATATACAATCGTTCTCTTTCGGGCTGCGTAAGCGCGAACTCCCCGTTTATTTCATGAAAGAAGATAACCGGCAGGGGCGTATACCGCTCGAAAAGGTGTTTAAAGGAAAAAATTACGAGCTTACCATACACAGTACCAACGACAAAATGAATCCCATTATTTCGGAGCTGGTATTCTTTGATGGGTCCAGACCATTCCGTATCCATTCCGATTCTACCGAGATACGCGAGCGTATTTTACTCGACAGCATAAACAACACTCCGCTCGAAAAAATGGTAAACAACCGCCAGGTTTACACCAAAGAAACCGTGGTTTACAAATACAACCTTCTCGACCTTAAAAAGGCCGAAAACACCGAAAAAAGTCCCGTAGAAACCCACAGTAAAGACATTGTATTTCACCTGCGCTCGAACCAGACGGTTGATATACGACAGTTTTACCGCTATACCCGCAGCAGCGGAGAACATTTCGAAAGCGGAAGCGGTCTGCTTAAAATGGAAGGGCTATGGCGCATCCTGCACAAAAGCAACAGCAGTGCCGATATCGAGATACGCGGCGAAGTGATACGCGAAAGCAGCGGCAGCGACGGAAAGCAATATACCGAACGGCTTGGCCGCAAAACCATCCGTTGTTCAATTAACCAAACCTCCGTGAGTATGAGCGAATTATTCGACGGACTTATTATTGGCTGGTAATGGGCAGGATTATAGGTATCGACTACGGCTCCAAACGCACCGGCATTGCCGCCACCGATCCGCTGCGCATTATTGCATCACCTTTATGCACGGTGCATACACAGGAACTGTTAACCTTCCTCGAACGTTACCTGAACACCGAAAAGGTAGATGCCCTGGTGGTGGGACTACCCCTTCAGAAAGACGGCACTCCGCCACCCATCGAGCAGCATATCACCGGTTTTATCCGAAAATTCAGCAAACTACACCCCGGTATCCCTGTTTACCGTATGGACGAACGCTACACCAGCAAAATGGCCCAGCAGGCGCTTATTACAGCCGGTGCCTCCAAAAAAGACCGCATGAACAAGGCACTTACCGATACCGTAAGTGCAGGCATCATTCTGCAATCCTTTATGGAAAGCAAAGAATACAGAGAGCTTGGAATTTAAATCCTCAAAAATTATGTAATTTTGCAGCATGGTTTATTCAATTGTTGCATACGGAGATCCGGTACTGCGAAAAAAAGCGGCAGATATAGATAAAGACTTTCCGCAGTTAGATAAATTTATTGCCGATATGTTCGAAACAATGTATGCTTCGCATGGTGTGGGGCTGGCTGCTCCGCAGATCGGCAAAAGCATACGTCTTTTTGTGGTGGATGGCGATTCCTTCAGCGAAGATGACGAAACCATGGCCGATTTCAAACAGGTATTTATAAACCCTGTAATACTTAAGGAAGAAGGCGAAAAATGGGCCTTTAACGAAGGCTGCCTGAGCATTCCGCGCATCCGCGAAGATGTAGAACGCCAGGAACGTATAACCATCGAATATTACGACAGCAGTTGGAATAAAAAAACCGAAGTTTTCGACGGACTGAAGGCCCGCATCATACAACACGAATACGACCATATCGAAGGTATATTGTTCGTAGATAAGTTAGGCCCGCTGAAGCGTAAAATGCTGCAGGGTAAACTTAACGACATTTCGCGCGGGAAAGTAAAGACCGATTACAGAATGCGCTTCCCCAAACGCTGATTTATCTATGAAAAAAAGTATCCTTTACCTGTGTATTTTAGGCTTATTTGCAGCCTGTGCCCCCAAAAGCAAGAGCAAAGAAGAGCTGAAGCAGGCCTTCAGGCAGCTAAGCGAAAAAATGGCTTCGGATACCCTGCAGGCCCGCACTTTTGTTAAAGATGCCGAACTTTACATACGTACACACGGCAACGATACCTCCAATGTACACTTTATACGCCTCATTGCCGAAACCCATACCATGCTGGGCGATGCTCCTGCAGCACTGAGTGCCTGGGAACGCCTGGGCAAAGAGTATCCCGCCCATTCCCTGGCTGCCGAAGCCCTGTTCAAAAGAGCCTTTGTACTTTCGGAAATGATGAACCGTAAAGAAGACAGCCGTCCGCTTTACGAAGAGTTTGTGATACGTTATCCGCAACACAACCTGGCAGAAGCAGCCCGTTTCCAGATACAAACCCTCGATAAATCGCAGGCCGAACTTATGCTTATGCTTATGCAGAAAAGTGATACTACTGCGGTTTCAGCTGAGAAATAAAATAGATCATGGTAACCAGCAGCGAAAGCAGCAGCGAAAAAACGGAATGAATAATAATTTTATTCAGCCAGAAGCCAAAATAGCCATACGCATATTCGCCGCCGGTTTCGTTACTGTATAATACATCCATTCTTTCGCCGGGGGTATAGGTACTCACAAACATATCGCTGAACAGCCGTTTCTTATTCTGCTGCAGATTTAAATAGCTTACAGCACCCCTTTCCGTAACAATGCCTGTAGTAAGCGTATAACTGCGGAGTTCGCGGCAGCCCATCCCGGCCACCACCGCCCAGTAAATAAGCTGCACACAGCATATAAACAGGGTAAAAACCGATTTTTGCCCGGGAAAGAGATTATGAAAAAACGAAAACATGGTTCTGCTGACGAAAATACAGAAACAAATGTAATTCCGGGGATATTAACGCAATTTAAGACCCCAGTCTATTGTCCGAGCTGCTGATTCAGTTTTTCGGCATCGTATATGCGGTTCTGCAATACATTGGAATAGTGCAGCGCTTTTTTAAGTCCGTGCTGCATGTACGCTTTATCGGTCCATTCCCTGGCCAGGGGCAGTTGTCCGTTCAGCTCTGCAGCCAGGGCCAGGTTATAGGCCGCTCTTCCTTTTAACTTCTGATCTCCGTTATCGTATGCCTTCTGCCACTGAAAAGCGGCATCGTCCCAGCGGTTCAGGCGCAACGCACGTGCACCGGCCTCCATTGCCGCATTACGCTTGTATTTTTTATAATAAGCCCGGCCTACGGTTATAAAATAAGGCGATATTTTACGGGCATAACTTTCCCCTGCAAAATAAGAAGTTTGCATAATGGCATCCATTTTAGCAATAAGTGCTTTCAGTGCTTCGGCGGGTGTAAGTCCTTCGCGGCTCCAGCTGCGGGTAAAACTATACTGCTGCTGATCGTACACCGTACGGCGGGCCGGGTAATACAGCCTGAAGCCCAGTGTAACGCGTGTACGGGCTGTGCATATATAACGGGTTTCCTTGCGGGTTACACCGTCTTTACCTTTAACATCTACCTGGCGGGTCGAATTTTCTACCATAAAATCGCTGTCGAAAGTCTCGATGGCCAGCACGGCATCGGTAGCATATATACTGCAAAGCTTCTCGGCATCCTGCCAGCTCAGCGGATCAGGAAAAACATGTCCCGAACCCGAACCGGTCATATATTCCGCCGCACGTACCAGGCTAAACCGGTCCGTTTGTGCCATACTGTTCTGCAGTCCGCTAAGCACTTCTTCCACAGCCCGGCGGTCCTGCTGCAGACTTTCGCCGCTTATAAAACCTTCCAGCCCGTTCGCAAAATCGTTCTGAGGCTTTGTACGGTTCAGTATCGTAAGCGAACGTATCTGCCGGTCTACCGTAATATCTGCCGGTTTCATCACCTGTAACCGCATCGACGATGTGGCACATCCAGAGCTAAAAAGGCTGAGCAGAAGCAGCACATGCAGGTAGTAGTTTTTCATTTGTACAAGAGAATATGTACACAAAAATAAAGCTGCATCGCATAAAAAGAAGCCGATAACAACGGTTTAACAAGATTCTGCTAAATTTTCTGAAAAACACAATGTTATTCAGTGCCGATACGCTATCTTAGCACAAACACAAACACCGCATGAAAAATTCCATTCCCCTTTATGTGCTGGCACTGGCACTGGTTATATCGGCCTATCTGATCGGCAGCAATTATTCGTATCGTTACCGCAATGCCGGAAGTATTTCCGTTACCGGGCTGGCCGAGCTCGATTTCAGTTCCGACCTGGTAGTATGGCAGCTGCAGTACAGCCGTAAGGCCCTTACCATAAAAGAAGCCTATGCCCTGCTTAAGAGCGACGAAAAAACCGTTCTGGCCTACCTGAAAGAAAATGGCATAAAAGAGGCCGAAATAAGTGCCGAAGCCGTAAATACAGGCGAATTGTACGACTACGAAGACAATACCCGAATATTTCGCGGGTACGAACTGTCGCAAACCATTAAAATAGAAAGCAAAGATCTGGCCCGGGTAGATAACCTTTCGAAAAAAGTGACCGAACTGCTCGACAAGGATATTAATATTTCGTCTTATGCTCCGGCCTACTACTACACGCGCCTGGGCGAACTGAAATACGACCTGCTTAAAAGAGCTTCCGAAGATGGTAAAACACGTGCCATGCACATTGCCGAAAGCAGCGGCGAAAAGCTGGGCGCACTTAAAAAGGCCAATATGGGTATTTTCCAGTTCACCGGCCGCAACAGCAACGAAGACTATTCGTGGGGAGGGGCCTTTAATACCAGCAGTAAGGAAAAAACGGCCAGTATTACCGTACGCATGGAATTTGGCATCAAATAACAATAGTTAAACTAAATTAACAAATACTTTCAGTTTAAATTTATACATTGGTTCTTTAAACTAAGTACCTATGTATTATCGTTTCCTTTACCTTATGGTGCTGAGCCTTGGCATGTGCATGGCTTCAGGCAGCTATTCACGGGCACAGATAAGCTCGGCCCCCGCTCCCGGTTACTGGGAGCTTAAAGCACAGAAACAGGCTTATTTCGACAGTCTTATTACCGCACGTATGGCCCTGGGCGACTCGGGCACCATGGGTATAGGACTGCATGGCTTTCACCGCTGGAAAATGGAGCTGGAACCCTATATGGGCATCAGCGGTAATATAGATACCGCCCTCAAAGCCAAAAAACTGCTTACGGCCGATGCCATGACCGATCCCCTGTACAGCGGGAACTGCAGCGAAAACGACTGGACCGAGATCGGGCCCACGCGCCTGAGCAAAATACTGATGTGGCAGCCGGGAACAGGCAGCTGGCAAAACAGCTTCTTTCCCAATTCTGATGCCAATAACCAAATGAACCCGACCACCGTAGGCGTGGTACACCGCCTGTACAAACACCCCTCCGACGATCAGAAACTGTATGCCACCAATGAATACGGAGGCGGACTTTTCTATACCGAAAATGGTGGTACAGACTGGATATACGGCGGTACAGACAAGATCGTAAACCCGCAGGTGCTCTCCTTTTGCGTAATACCCGGACTAACGAACGACCTCTGGTTCCTGGGCCTTAAGAACGGTGCCATATACCGTTCTGCCGACAAAGGCCAGAACTGGATACGCTTTAACGGTACTACCAATGCCGAAATTGCAGCCGGTATAGGCAATACCGACGACCTGCCCATGCATTATGCCGTAAATAACAATCCCCTGTACGGTATAGGCCTCGAAAACCTGTATTACGATGCACAGGCCGGACGACTGCTGGCTGCCAGCTTCGGGGGCATATATTATACCGAGCATATGTACCTGAACCCGGTAAACGACCTTGTACAGCCCCAGTGGCACAAACTTTCGTTTGGTACGGTAGCCGGTATCGACTTTACCCATTACCATGCTTCCGATATCGAACTGTTCGAAAAGAACGGCATACTGCATTATGCGGCCCTTGCCTTCCGCCAGACCGATGCCGACAGCTTCCGCTGCTATACCCTTATTTCGGCCAACGGCGGCACAAGCTGGTATATACCCGGAGGCACCACAGCCGGGTTCCACGGCAGCAAATGGCACAGCAGCAAAGTGGCAGAAAAGCCCAATATTGTGCTGCATAAAACCGATCCCCTGTACCTGTATGTATGCTTCCGCCAGGGAGGCAATGTACAAAACATCATGTACTACCGCCATACCTTTTCTTCCGGCGGCTGGGAAAACCTCACCCGCACTACTCCCCCGAATGGCATCGATCACAGCCGGCATGCCATTGTGCCGGCTCCCGGACCCGACGATGGCACACATTATATACTGAATAACATATATCTGTATAAAATGAACGGCAGTACCGAGCTAAGTGCCCGATACATCAACTACTCCGTAAAGGTACATGCCGACCTGCGCGATGCTCTCTGGGCCGATAACAAACTGTACATAGGTACCGACGGAGGTGTATTTGTTACCGACAGCAGCTTCCAGAGCTTTGCCCCCATCACCGAAGGTATTAACTTTACCGAGGTACGCGGCAATATAGATGTAGGGCAACAATACCCCTACAAGGTAGGGGCCGGCTTCTGGCATGGTGCCCTTAACGAATACGAGCTGTACGGCACTTCCGGGGAATGGCATAACTATGCTAACTATATCGGCGACGGATCTACCTTTGTATATAATTTCCGGAATCCGTTGCACGCTTTCGGAGCCGGTGCTACGCAAGGCTTCCGGTATATTTATAACGGTTTCCATTCCCCCGCGGATTTAGGCAGCTTTACTGCAAATTCGGTATTGAGCTCAGAACTGGAAGAAAAATATGTGTTCCATATTAAAAACAAGCTCCATATCTCGGCCAATTACGGGCTAAACTTTACGGCACTGAACGGTCTGCTGGGCGGGTACAATTTTGCAGGCCCCACAGGTACCGAACGTTATGCCACCCTGCGGGTATCGCCCTCCGACCCGAACTACCTGTATATTATGGACTGTCCTACCGCGTGGGCCGTAAGAGACGATCCGGGAGCGGTGCATACTTCCCGCATTATTATTTACCGCGATATACTTTCGTCCGCACCTTCCGATTATGTGGAAATAAGCCTTGCTCCCTTTTCCATGATATGGGAAACCGATATGGTAATCGACCCGCAGGACCCGATGCATTTTTACCTGATATTCAGGGGAGCCAATGAACCCGGCTCGGATATGTACCATAAAAAAGTGTACGAATACCGTAACGGCAGCTTTATAAACCGTACCCATAAAATAGAAGGACGCAGCGATTTTCCCTGGTATGTAAGTGTAAACTCCATAGATATAGACCGCGAAACCGGCACCCTGTATATAAGCACTACGTTTGGCGTGTTTTACCTGGACGAGAGTAAAAACGAATGGAAAAAATTCTCCTGCAATCTGCCCCGTCCTACCGGGCGCATACGCATCGGCCACTGCGAACGTAAAATCTACTTCGGCTCCGAATCGCGCGGGGTATGGGTAAAAGACCTGCCGGCTTCCGGCCGCACCGACGATCCCGAACTCATCGACGGCCATCCCCTGCTTATTACTGCCGACAGGCAGATAGAGCATAGCAGCGCCCTGTATTCCGACCTGATCGTAAAAAACAATGCCCGCCTTACCATAAAAGGCGATGTATTTATATACGGTATGCAAAAAATAATAGTGGAACCCGGCAGTGTGCTCGAACTGGACGGAGGCCGGCTCAGCAGCGGCTGTAACGACCGGCAGTGGTACGGCATACAGCTGGGAGGCACCTCTTCCCAGGCACAGCAGATAAACCCTGCCACCGGACATATGCCTTACCATGCCCGCCTTATTACCAAAAACAATGCCATTATCGAATATGCCAATTCCGCCATAGAAAACTGGACACGGGGCCCCGGCAGTTACGGCAGGCTGGGTGGTATGGTATCGGCCTCCAATACCCTGTTCCGCAATAACCGCAACGCAGCCTGGTTCGGGCCTTATACGCAAATGCACGGCCATACCGACCATAGTACCTTTACCAACTGCAGCTTTCTGCTTAACGAAGATATGCGCAGCAGCTCCCCGGCCATTTCTATGGTATCGGGGCACGATATAAGCGGTACCCGCTTTACAGGCTGCAGCTTTGAGTTTGTACCCGGCATGCTTAACACGGCTGCGCCGCCTTCGGGTATATATGCCTATAACTGGGGCTATAAGGTACTGCCCCGCTGCACATCTATGTGGGTTCCCTGCCCGGCCACAGATACAGACCCCTGCGAGTTTACAGGACTGCAGTTTGGCATAAACAGCATGGGCAGCCACAATACCTTTCCGTTCCTGGCCGATGGAGCCCTGTTCCGGAATTGCGGCACAGCCATACATGCCGATCATGTAAACCAGTACCGGGTGCTGAACAACCAGGTAGAGCTCAGCCCCAACCCCTCGGGCGGAGCACCCGTTATAGGCATTGCCAGCCAGTACGGCACCGGCTTCCGTATCGAAAACAACCTCATCTACAGCAGCACACCTAACTCCGGCAGCCTGGCTACCTGGGGCATATTAAACATACAGAGCGGCCCCGGCTATAACGAGGTATACCGCAATACCATAAAAAACATGCGCATGGCCCTGCCCGCCTGGGGCAACAACTTCAGCACGGCACAGGCACAGGCCGGCCTTAAGTACCGCTGCAACGAAATGAACGATAACCACAACGATATATATGTGCTGTTCCCCGGCAGCAGCATCGGGCAAATGCAGGGGAGTGTTCTGCCAGCAACCCCTCCTATATACAATCCTGCAGGCAATCTCTTTAGCTGGTCGCCCTTAGATAACAGCGAGGGGCATATAAAAAATGAGGGAGCCTATACCATCAATTATGTATTTCACGATCAGAGCTTAACACCTTCATATAACGTAAAGCCTACCCTAATTTCAGCTAATGTTAACCTGACCCTTGCACAAAATCAAGAATACTCCCCAACTTTCTGTCCTTCCATGATAGACAAGCCGGTTGCAGAGGAAAAGAGCCGCTTTCATGCGCATAAACCGGCCTATAACGACCTGCTGTATACCTATACCCAGCTGTTAGACGGAGGCGATACCCCCGGCCTGCTGCAGAGCCTGAACTGGCCCCAGGATGTGTATGCCCTGCGTGACGAGCTGCTGCAGCAAAGCCCCTACCTGAGCATGGAAGTATTGTACGGCCTGCTGTACAATACCCAGCTGCCTGCAGCGCTTAAGCTGGAGGTATTCAGCGCCAACCCGCACTGCGCCCGCGATGCCGGCTTTATGGAAGAGCTGGCCTCCAGCAGCCCGCCCTTTCCCGGGTATATGCTGGAACTGTTGCAGGGCCAGGCCGACAGCAGTACCCTGCGCGACGGACTTATGGCACAGATGAGCCTGTACATGCAGGAATGGAGCCCGGCTGCCGATGCCGTTCTGTACGCCCTGGCCAGCGACAGCGCAGGCCTGCATGCCGATTCAATGCTTACCTGGCTGCAGCTCAAAGGCGACCTTTCGGCCCGTATACAGGAGGCCGGGCTCTACGCCATGCAGCGGCAGTACGGCCAGGCTCTGGACCTGCTGGGCAGTATGCTGGCCGATCCCCTGCTTTCTAAAGAAGATGCCGCGCTTAAAAGCCGCATAGATTACATTAGCCTGCTGCAAACCTTTGCCCTTACCGGGCAGGAGGTATGGGCGCTCGACAGTGCACAGCAGGAGCAGCTGCTAATCTTTGCCACTGCCGGTAACGAAAGCGGGCATGCCCAGGCCCGCAATACCCTGGAGTATTTTTACGGTTATACATTCGGCCATTATGCAGAGCCGGGTACCGAAAAAATCAACCGCCCCGCCAAAGCTACGGTGCAGGTGCAGAAAGACGAAACCATAACCCTGCACGTACGCCTGTACCCCAACCCGGCCAGCGACATTATTTACCTGCAGTTTCCCTGGAACCAGGCTCCCGGCCCGGGCACCCTTATAAAGGTATACAGCCTGCAGGGCCAGCCCCTGCTGCAACAGCCCCTGCAGGAGGGGAATACCCTGCAGCAGCTTAGCATCGGGCATCTGCCGGCGGGTACCTACGTGTATCGCATTAAAAATGAAAAGGGTATCACAAAAAACAGTACCTTTATTGTAAAATAGGCTCCCTGCATGCACATTTTAAAAGCATATATCAGTGTTCTGCTGCTCAGCTTCGGCCTCTCTGCCTGCTATGCGCAGGATTATGTAAGCCGACTTGTTAAAGGCAAGTCCGATTCCGGCTGTGCGGCTACAAGCTTTATACTACATAATGGTAATACGCTGTTTGTGAATTATGGCATGGCTGATATCGAGGCTCAGAAAAGAGGCCTTATGACCATATCCC